>Ga0307434_1000003_pt1 | contig 293705 bp, 294 predicted proteins | sample SalMarWE160220MG_FD_202156 | JGI IMG/M metagenome (GOLD analysis project Ga0307434, IMG submission 202156) | Salt marsh sediment microbial communities from the Plum Island Ecosystem LTER, Massachusetts, United States - WE1603-220 | ecosystem: Environmental > Aquatic > Marine > Intertidal zone... | reverse complement strand
ACAGGTAGAGAGGGCGAGCAATGACACTTCTTCTGTCATTGCGAGGAGCGGCAGCGGTTGCGAGGCGTAGCCGAAGCAAACTCGGAGCAACAGATTCCTCATTTCATTCGGAACAAGCTCCGCAATCTCGTTACCCTTACGTTATTGCGAGGCATGCTCTCCTTTTGTAGTGCGACCCTTCAGGGTCGTGCGCACGAGGCTACCCCGTGTAGTAATCCTCGCTACTACACAGGGCTAAAGCCTCGCACTACATTTCTAAACTTTGCTCTGTCATTTTGCTTTTTGATTTTTGCCTTTTGACTTGTTTTGAGCTTTCAGCTTTGAGCCATTAGCTGACTGCTGACTGCTGATTACTGACTGCTTTTTGATTTTTGCCTTTTGACTTGTTTTGAGCTTTCAGCCTTCAGCCATTAGCTGAGTGCTGACTGCTGATTACTGACTGCTTTTGCCCTTTGACTTTCCGTGAGTTGGCGGCGGCATTATACTTAGCTAGTATAAAAATTTTGTAGTTGCCTGATTCATCAGGTACAATCGCTCAATAAATTGGGCAACTACATTTTTTGACAGGGGGGTGAGAAATGAGCAAAAATCCACTCCATGCAGATGGACGATGGTTTAAGGATGAGGAGGGGCGGGTGGTTATCTTGCGCGGCGTGAACGTTGCCGGCAATAGCAAAATACCTCCCTTTGTGCCGTTCAGCGATACAACCCGTCTTAATCCTATTAGAGAATGGGGGATGAACGTAATTCGCCTGGTGCTGATATGGGAGGCTATCGAGCCTGAACCGGGAAAATACGATGAGGACTATATTGATGCTATAGAGACGCTGGTCAGCGTTGCAGGAGAACGTGGGATATACGTCATCCTTGATATGCATCAAGACATGTTCTCTCGTTATCTTAATGGTGGATGTGGAGATGGTGCTCCATCCTGGGCTATTGACCCTTCTATTCCTCAACATGAACCGGTTAACGATGAAAGGTGCATTGACTGGGTTAACGGTCTGAATGATAAAAGTGTGCTGCAAGCGTTTGATTCATTCTATGCAAATGTAAATGGTGTTCGCGACCACTACATCGCCATGTGGGCTTACATAGCACGGCGTTTTGGAGACCATCCAGCAGTGATTGGCTATGACCTGATGAATGAGCCCATCGGCGATGAGGTCTCCCAGATCGCCCCCCTTTATGAGGATGCCGGAGCAGCTATTCGAGGGTTGGATCCTGATGGTATCCTGTTCGTTGAGCCAAGCATTCTAACCAGTTTTGGCGCTATCTACTCGCGACTCCCGCCACTTTCCCGTGGCAATTACGCCTACGCTCCTCACTTTTACAGCGCATCTCTGCTCATTTCCGATATCTTTTCAAGCTCTGAGGCTGATAAGTCTTTCGCTGATTTTAATTCCAAGGTGGAAGAGCTGGGGGGAGTTCCGTTGCTCCTGGGAGAATTTGGAATGTATCCTGAAAAAACTAGAGTCTCGGAGTACATCGCTGACATTTATCAAAGGCTCGATGATTGTCTCTATGGAGGAAGCCAGTGGAACTACTGCCCTGGCTGGAACTCCACGGAGTTCGATGGCTGGAACAGAGAGAACTACTCAATCATTGCTGACAGGGGTAATATACGGCAGAATTTTAAAGTTAGAGCATGCGCTCAGCGTATTGCTGGAATACCAAGGAAGCTTGAGGTCAGCGACAAGATGGTCCGCCTGGAGTGGGAAAATGAACCGAACCTGGCTGCCCCCACTTTACTGTACGTTCCAGTGGATATCATGTTTAACGGGGCGAAATTCGACATAATAGAAGGGGCTTCCGTCCATTGTGAGCTTGAAAATCGCTATCTTACCTGCACTGCTTCAGGGTGGGGTGTGAAGGCTGTGGAGGTTAAAGCAAGATAACGTCTCTATACTGATGTCAAGTAATGATACGGCGTGATTTGCTATATTTTGCCAGCAGCTCAGCGCTATGCATTACTTTGATATTGCTGTTACGCTTGTCCAGGCCACCTCTGAGCTGAAGAACACAAGGGGTGCAGTTAGTAACTACTATATCAGCGCCAGTGGCTTCTATATTGTTCAGCTTTCTGTTCAAGATTGAGCCTGATAGTTCGGGATATTCAAGGACAAAAGTGCCAGCAAAACCACAGCAAGCATCAGCGTCATTCATCTCTACTATTTCAAAGCCTTCCCTGTTGAGCAGTTGTCTCGGCTCGTGATATATGCCAAGCCCTCGTTTTAGATAGCAGGGGTCATGGTAAGTAACCTTGAGGTTTTGAGAAGGCATTTTCTCTGCCGTAGAAGTTAATTGAAGAACTAGCTGTGAAAAGTCTCGAATTTTGGTGGACATTGCTTCGGCTCGATGGCTCCACTCAGGGTCATTAGCAAGCAGTCGCGGATATTCCTGTTGTAGCATTACGGCGCAGCCAGGGCATACGGTAACAACATAATCAGGATTCATTTCTTCAATGGTAGCGATGTTTATTTTGGCCAGCTTGATGCATGTTTCCTCGTCGCCAGTAACCAATGCCGGGGCACCACAACATGTTTGCTTCCGGGGATAATATGGCGCAGCGTCGCATTGCTGGAGGTACTTCATGACATCCTCGCCAATTTCAGGATAGGCGTAGTTAGCAACACACCCAGCGTAGAAAGCTACCGTGGGCTGAGTTGTTGCTCCAGGTGATGAGAGATTTTTCATCCTGTGGCGTAACGGACGATGTGATGCTGCTGGAAGGCTGATTGTTCTGGTTAGCGAGTTGAGTGGATAGGGAAGCCGTCTTATCATAGAATTCTTGCCGACGAAAGGCGCTTGCAGGTATGAGCCAACTTTTATCGTTGTGTTCAACCATCCCGGATGGCTCAAGATACCATGATAGGCAACTTTATCTGTCCACGATAGGCCACTTTGGGCAACGATGTTTTTCCTGAGCCTCAATATCATGCGTGGTATGTCAATATGGGCGGGGCAGACCTCAGTACAAGCCATGCAGTTCATACACAAGCTTGCCGGGTCAGCAGCTTTATCGATGCCGTGCAGGAAGGCGGTCAGGATGGCACCGATGCCCCCCTGATATATGTAGCCATAGGTCTGGCCGGCGACTGAGCCAAAGACAGGGCAGATATTAAGGCAAGCACCACATTTAATGCAGTATAACGCCTCTTTGAACTCATCAGATTCTCTTATTTGCGTGCGACCATTATCCACCAGGACGATGTGAACTTCCCCGGGACCCAGAATCCCGAACAGCGGCTCTTGGGACATGGTAGTGGTAGCACTGGGGCCAGTGATGTGAGAGACATAGACTGACTGTTTTTGCCCTGTCGTGTTGCGGCTAAGCAATTTGAGTATTGCGGTGGCATCGTCCAGGCTGAAAACCAGCTTTTCATAACCGACTACTGCTACATGTATCGGAGGTAAGGTGGTGACCAGACAACCGTTTGCTTCATTAGTAACGATGACCACGGTTCCGGTTTCAGCTATGGCGATGTTGGCTCCTGAAATACCCATATCTGCATTGAGGTAGGCTTGCCTCAATGCGCGGCGGGCTACCTCGACTAGCTTTTGAGGGTCAGGCTCTAGCTCCTCGCCAGCTACTTTGGAAAAAAGCTCAGCGACTTGCTCTATAGTCTTATGTATCGCCGGTCCCACCAGATGAGAAGGTTTTTCTCCGGCTAGCTGAACGATATACTCTCCGAGGTCAGTTTCGGTTACCTCAATGCTGGCATCCTTAAGATCTTTATTTAATTCAATCTCCTCGGTGACCATTGATTTTGACTTGACTATCCGTTTTACATTGCGTTCCTTTGCTAGCTTCAAAATATAATTGTTGGCATCCCTGGCATCTTTAGCTTCATAGACCACAGCACCGGCTTTGGTAGCTTCCGACTTAAATCGCTTCACAAGTTGGGGAAGATTGGCGATGGATTTCTCTTTTACGCGGCGAACTTCGTCTCTTAAACTAGCAAAGTCAATGCCATCCATCCCAATCTGGCGGGCTAGCTTTGTGATCAGCACAAAAGTAGGAAGAGCCGTCTGCAAATCCTTGTCCGCCAGTGCCTTATTCACACGCTTTCTCATCTTTGTCGTCATTTCGTATTCTCCGCCAGCGAGATTAATTCGCTACACTGGTAATAGTATCCCCTTCCGTCATTGCGAGGAATCCCACACGAAGTGAGGGATGACGAAGCAATCTCCAAGCGAGATTCCTCGCTTGGCTCTTCACGTCGCTCAGAGCTTCGGCTCGGGACAAACTCAGCAATCCGGTACCTCGCTGAGATTGCCACGCTCCGCTCGCAATGACAATAGAAAAGACTCGCAATAGCTCCCCCAGGGGAAAAATCCTAATTTAGTAGCCATCAGCTTCATACCGACTGTTTTTCATTCTTGCTCTGTCATTTTGCATTTTTGCCGTTTGAGTTTCCTGAGATTGCCACGCGGAGCCTGTCCTGAGCCTCTTGAGATTCTTCGCTACGCTCAGAATGACAGGAGGTGAAGGGCTCCCAATGACCCCCTTCCGTCATTGCGAGGAAGTCCGTCAGTTGACGGACGACGAAGCAATCTGGTACCTCGCTGAGATTGCCACGCTCCGCTCGCAATGACAATAGGAAGGGGCTCCCAATGACAGATAAAGGGGCTTCCAATGACAGTTGAGCAAAAATCATGGTAACCGATATGTCTCCTCATTGAATTCCTTCGCTTCCTTGTGGCTATCCAGTAACACAATGTGAACTTCTTCGGGACCTTGAGCACGGAGCAGCGGTGCTCCGGGTATGTCGGCGGTAGTGCTTCTGCCGCTAATGTAAGTGATGTAGGTTGGCATCTTCTTTCCCGCAGCATTTCCAATAATTAGCTTGAGGATTGTAGCACCATCGTTCAAGCTGGAAACCAGCTTTTCACAGCCAATCAACGCCACATGTATGAGGGGCAGGGTGGCAACCAGGCGGCTATTCCCTTCATTGTCTATGATAACCAAAGTTCCACTTTCAGCTATGGCAATATTGGCTCCAGAAATACCCATATCTGCATTGATAATAGACTGCCTCAAATAACGACGTGACGCCTGCAGTACAAGCTCAGGGTCAGGTTCCAATTTTTCACCAATGGCCTTGGAAAGTAACTCAGCTACCTGTTCTACATTTTCTTGTGCTCCGTGGCTTGCCGAACGCGAAGGTTCTTCTCCTGCTAATTGAGCAACCCAGCCTTCGAGGTCTGTTTCTATCACCTCAATGTCAGCATCCTCAAGGTGTTTATTCAATCCAATCTCCGTGGCTACGACAGACCTTGACTTAACCATCCGTTGCACGTTATGTTCTCGTCCCAGCTTCACGACATAATTATTAACATCCTCAGCATTTTCAGCCTTGTAGACTATGGCACCAACCCTGCTAGCTTCTATCTTAAATTGCTCTATCAGTTCCGGCGTTGATATGGTAGTTATCTTTAAACCTCCAATCCAGGAAATTGCAAAATACTATGTTCCTGTTTCCCCGGTAAAGTTCTGTGCCACAGATTCCGGTACTCGAGATGCCCGACCTGCTTCACTGTGCCACAAGCTCCATGCCCTTGGTGAACGCCACCATATTGGTCTCAAGTTTTTCCCCGGGAAAGCTTTCCCGCAACACTAGTTCCATTGATTTACTATCAATGGGAAAGATGCCAGAGCCAACCAAAGCACCGATAAGTATCATATTGGCGAAGATAGGGTCACCCAGTTTCACTGCTTCGTCGGTAGCATTTATCAGCCATGATTTAGCTGACAATCCTTTGATAGCCTCGATGATTTCATCCAGGCTTGGGTATTCCATCCCAGCGGCATGTATCAGTCTGGAGTTGGCTATGGTGATAACGTCTGAATTTCCGAATTGCTGCAGTATTCGCAGAGTTTCCACAGGTTCCATGCCAAGGATGATATCAGCACGCCCATTAGGGATGAAAGGGCTATACTGATTTTCCTGTGAAATTCTCAAATGGCTCATAACACTGCCGCTTCGCTGAGATGCACCATATGTTTCTCCAATGGTCACGAAGTACCCTTCCCTTATAAAGGCTTTACCAACAAGCAGTGATATCACCACGTTTCCCTGTCCACCAACGCCAGCGATAATTAAATTGAGTGGGTCTTTTGTTAACGTCTTCATAATCACACTGTCTCCCTGATGATAGCACCTTGTGGGCATATATCGGCACATAGGCCACAGCCGGTGCAAATTGTTTCATCTATGGTAGCTTTGCCACTTTCGTTATCCCATACTATTCCCGGGCAACCGAACACCCTGGTGCATAGTCTATCGCACCCACAGGCTTCCCCCAGGCACTTATCAGGGTCAACATGCACCTTGTAGGGAGGTTTCTTGTCCCTCCTTCCTCTCACGAGCTCACACTCGCGTCGCATTATCACCACTCTAGGGCCTCCGTTTTGAGCTATGGCCTTTAGCAGCGTTGCTGTGCTATTCTCAAGGTCAAACGGGTCGCAGACGTCGACCTGTAGTCCTAACGAACGACATAAAGCTTCCATATCTACAACTGTTGTTGTTTCTCCCATGCCGGTTACTCCCGTTCCGGGATGAGGTTGGAAGCCAGTCATAGCAGTGGCATTATTATCCAGGATGACGAGGGTAAAATTCGATTTGTTATAGATACCATTTATCAGTGCTGGAATTGTAGCGTGGAAGAAAGTAGAATCACCACACACAGCGAGCACTGGCTGACTAAAGCCAAATTGCCCCAGCTTGCCCAAGCCATTAGCTACGCCAGCACCTGCTCCCATACAATACATTGTTCGCTCTTGAAAGTAGCCAGCGGGACCTATCGCCATGGAATAGCAGCCAATGTCACCGGTAACAAACCCATCACGCCCATCCAGTCTGAGTGCGTTCTTGATTGCCCAAAAAGTAGCTCGATGGGGACAGCCAGGACAAAAGGTCATAATTCGCGGTGGCATGTAGGTAAAAGGAACTTCTTCTGCCTTTTTACTATATTCTGGGTCGCGAGGTTGGTAGGCAAGGCCCATTATCTTAGCTATTGCCCCGATAACCAGGTCAGGATTTAGCTCTCCGTAGGCATTTATATGCCCGGAGTGCTTACCGTAGAATGCAGGATGAGGACTGGCAGGTGGCAGGTCGGCAACCAGCTCCTTTATGCTTCCTTCCAGGAAAGGGTCAATCTCCTCCACCATCAGTATTTTCTGCGATTTACCCAGATGTGTCTCAATGAGTTTTCGTGGTAGCGGCCAGATGGTGCCCAGCTTCAGAATGCCCACCTTGCTCTGCAATTTCAAGGCGTTCACCGCCTCTAAAGAATAAAGCCAGCAACTACCACCGGTTATGATTAATAATTCTGCCTCTTCCGGCCCCGTGTACCAGTTGAAAGGTGATGATTCGAATAGCTCCTGTGCCTTATCCAGTTTTCCATGCAATTGACTATGTAACCATGCGCTTGGGTATGGTATGAATTTGGGTAAGGTGGGCACAACGGGACATATGCTGTCGAAATGCGCCTTTTGCTCCTTTTTGGGCAACTCACCCAATGTTACGTTGCCTCTGGCGTGAGCAATGCGTGTTACGCTCCGTATCATGCATATACTATTCAATTCCTCGCTTAGGTCGAAAGCCCATTTTGTCATGTCCTTGGCTTCCTGGAAAGTGGCTGGTTCCAGAAGGGGGATATCCAACCACTTAGCTATGTTCCTGGTGTCCTGCTCATTAGAGCTGGATATAGCAGATGGATCGTCGCAACATGCCAGGACCAATCCAGCGCCTATGCCACTCATGACGATATTGGCCAGGAAGTCGAAGGCGACATTCACGCCATTTTGTTTCATAGAGGCTATTGCTCTAATGCCAGCGAAGGAGGCACCAGCGGCAACTTCCAAAGCCACCTTCTCGTTAACAGACCATTCGGCGTAAAAATTCATTTCCTTAGCCACGGGTATCAGGCTCTCCATTATCTCCGTTGAAGGTGTCCCTGGATAGGCGCTGGCAACCCCTATGCCTGCTTCGAGTGCCCCTCGAGCAATAGCTTCGTTGCCGATGAAAAGCTGGGTGCTGCCGGGAGCATCTAATCCAACGCCTGACATACTACTCACCTCCTTAAACTTTCCTCCATTTCTAAGCTAGGAGCTTATCAGTTATGCTCTGTTGGAGACCAACAGAAAGCAGGTTCTTTCTATCGCCACTCCTGGTGATGATTTGCTGTAGCGCTCGTTTTTTCTTAAGTAAAGATGCCTTCTTAAGGTGGGCTAGATTCTCGAGAGGAAGGGTATCAACCTCAAGCTTCCCCTTTTCCTTGGCCATCTCGATGAGTTGAGCACCGACATCAGTGCGGACAATAACGGTGTTCCATCCCTCAATGCCTTCCACTGAGCCTACTGAGATATCGGCAAACTCCGAAGTCATATCCAGGCAGTAAGCACAGGCTGGCATGACAAACTTCCTGATTTCATCCAGTGGAAACGAGATTTTACCTGATGGAGTATACGCTTCAAATATATTTGCTGGAGGAGGTGGGATATCAAATTTGGTCACCTGTGGTAAGTCGAGCTTTTCCTTTAGGAATTGATGGAATCCGTCAGGCGACAAAGCCCAGGTGCAAAACAATCCAACTGCTAGCTTTACATTGCCTATGCTCACCCTGTTTTGTGGTGGTTCTTTCTTCATCTTGCTCAGCGCTAATATCTGACAGGGCATAGCAACTATTCCTAGTTTTTCTGTGCTGTCTTTAGGAATGTGGTTCAAAGCCTCTAATATGGGGCATGCCATATAATTGGAGCCAGTGCATTGAAATATCTCCTCCCTGCTTCGAGCCAGGAAAGCGCCTGGGGTTTTATCATCGGACATCTTTGTCAGGATTGCACCGTCAATAAGTCCTTCCTCCAGTGCCAATGACAAAAGCGTAGTTACCGTTCCGCCATATTGTGCTCTCTCCTTAATGCGTGTGTCTGTTGACCTTGCCATCAACACTTTCTTGGTGGTTCCCAGTTCATCACCGCTGTATGGCGTCCCAAAAACCCCCTGGCTAATGGCATCCATGTCAGTGTAGGTTCGTGGGCAATACTGATAACACTGCCCTTCTGAAATGGTGCAACTATCCAGAAGCACTATTCTGCCTTTATAGGAAACCAGGTAAGGACAACCGCCGGCACACGCACCACATAGAGTGCATAACCCGGCATCTATAACCTCCGTGAGTAACTCCTTGGAACCTTTGACTTTCATATCCATAGTTTGTTCCTTTCACATGAGATTTCCATCTCCGTGTCACTGTGAATTGCTTCTATGGTGGCACTCCAGAATTTGCGTGGTAACATCTTCTCTGTGACCAGGTGTGAATAAATATCGATTATCGTTTCCTATCTCTCAGTTTGTTTTGTGTATTTTATCACGTATCTTCCTTAAAGAGACACCCCTGGCGCTGTATAAAATGATAAAATGGGATGTATCTGGTACTCAGCAGCATGTGCCGCTGATGTTCCTTCCTGTTGAGTTGGAAGAGTGAATGCGCCATGTGTTAGCTCTCGGAAGGGGAATTTTGCTTTTTAGATTCGAGCTAAAGCGTGTAAGGAGGTGCCTTTATGAATGCCAATGTTCATCCTTTGATTGAGACAAACAAGGTCATGCTGATCGCCGGGGTTTACGATGTTCTATCAGCCAAGATTGCTCAACGTGCTGGATTTCCTGCCGTGGTGCTGACCGGATACGGAGTATCAGCAAGCTACCTGGGTGAGCCTGATTTTGGCCTTTTGACTCAAAGTGAGATTCTAGATGTAGCCAGGCGTGTAATTCAGGCTGTGGATATTATGGTCACCGTAGATGCTGATACCGGTTATGGTGGTCCGTTAAACGTGCAGCGTATGGTTCGGGAGTTAATAAAAATCGGAGCAGGCGGGATAATACTTGAGGACCAACGGTGGCCAAAGCGTTGTGGGCATATGCGGGGTAAAGAAGTTATCGCTGCAGAAGAACATGCCATGAAAATCCGTGCTGCTAAGGATGCTGCAGGTGAAATCCCTTTCATTGTTACTGCTCGTACCGATGCCATCGCTACTCATGGACTGGATGAAGCAATTAGCAGAGCTAAGCTTTATAAGGAAGCCGGGGCTGATATGCTGTTTGTGGAAGCACCACGCAGTAAAGAAGAGCTGTGGCGTATTGGCAAGGAACTACCGCCACCTTTGGTGGTCAACATGATTGAGGGAGGGCTCACCCCTGTATGCAGCCTGGAGGAGCTATATGAAATGGGCTTTTTTGCCGTTGGGTATGTGCTTACTGGTCTATTTGCTGCTGCAAAGGCTTTGGAAAGAGCTTTCATTACTCTAAGAAGCGAAGGGGAAAGCTCCTCTATTACCAGCGACCTGATGAGTTTTGAAGATTTTACCAGTATAGTTGGTCTCGAAAAACGCTATCAAGAGGATGAGAGATACAAGATAGAAAGCGAGTTATGAAGCAAGTGCAAGGCTTGCCTTTGCTAAAATATAAACAGCTCGGCTATTTATGCATAGCGAAGCACCATGATAAGATAAACAGAAACAAAGTTGAGCCGGTAGAGGATATGTGGGGATTCAAGAGTGGGAGATTAGATTATCTACGGAAATAAGGAAGCAAAGGAGGCAAGAAATTGGAGAATATAAAGGTAGAGGATTTATTAGCTTCGTCAACTAAAGGAATAGAGGTGGGAAGCAAAGCAACTGTTTGTGCTGCGTTTATTTTAGGTGCGCAGGCCATAACCATAATAGGGGGATTAGAGGGGAGAGCGTGGGGGCTGCTGGGGCTTGCCCTTGCGTTGATCGCAATTCAGCAGTTCCAAACGCGGTTTTCTATAGCACAAAATGCGTCAGCAATGCGGCGAATGGGGATAGCTATACTGGTTCTGGGCCCGGTTTTGCAAGCTTGCGTGATACTGGGAGTGCCGGGCTTCGTTTCCCAAGCTCCGCTTACCGAAGCTTTCGATCCTGCTGTAGTTACTGCGATTGTCCATCATCTTGCCCTCATAGCAGGAGTTTTTCTGATAACTTCAGGGATTGCCGGAATTCAGGCTTCCAACGCGACGAAGTCAGTGCTACAAATGATAGAGGGGATGGGAGCATCCTAAGGAGGTTCTAAGGAAGGATTTCTAAAGTTTTGTCGGCTGTGGTAGCTGGGGGTCGTATCCAACTTCAAACAGGCTGTTTTTGGCATACTGAAAACAGCTACATCTTTTTAGTTTCCACGGCGTTAGTAAAAATGAGCGGGAGGTTAATGTGAAGTATAACAAGGTTACCAATGAAACTATCCGAAAGCTCAAGGACATAGTTGGGGATGATAATATCCTCTCAGAACATCTCATGGATTATGGACACGACGAGACGCATATATTGGACTGGGTGCCTCCCGAAGTTGTTGTGAAACCGAGAAATAGAACAGAGGTATCTGAGATATTAAAACTGGCTAATCAGGAAATAATTCCTGTTACTCCCAGGGGTGGTGGGACAGGACTATCCGGCGGCGCAGTTCCTATTTACGGTGGTATTGTCCTTTCACTGGAGCGAATGAATAAAATCCTGGAGATAGATGAGGAGAACTTTTTGGCTGTACTCGAGCCAGGCGTCATCTTAGCTGAGTTATATAAAGCTGTGGAGGATAGAGGACTTTACTATCCTGTCTATCCTGAAGAGGAAAGTGCCACCATTGGGGGGAACGTCGCCACGAATGCTGCTGGTATGAAGGCGGTGAAATATGGTGTCACCAGGAACTATATCATGGGATTGGAGGCCGTACTTCCAAACGGCACCGTAATGGAGACAGGGGGGAAATATGTAAAGAATTCCACTGGCTATAATCTGACTCAACTTCTGGTAGGCTCTGAGGGAACCCTGGCTGTTGTAACCAGGATTATACTGAAGTTAATCAAGAGGCCAAAGAACAGATGCTATCTAATTCCTACCTTTGAATCGCTCGAAGGTGCAATAGGCACTGTCCCAAAGATACTCAAAGAAGGTATAGTCCCGGTCGCCATTGAATTCATGGTGGGCATTGCCATGCAACTGTGCCAGAATTATACGGGCATAAAACTTCCCATTCCAGAAGCGCCGAATTACCTTATTATAATTATTGAATCAGATAGTGAATTGGAATTGAAGAATCTTACCGAGCGAGTTAATGCTATCTGCTTAGATAATGGCGCCTCCGATGTTTTCATTGTGGACGCGGAGAAAGATATGAAAAAGGTGTCCGATGTCAGAGCAAAGCTGCACTTTGCCGTGAAATCGCTAGGATTGGAAGATATAGGCGATGCTGTGGTTCCGAGGAGTAAGATTCCTGAATTCATGAAAATGTTGGGTGAAATAACGCAGAAGCATGGTATTCTGGTAAGCGGCAGCGGGCATGCTGGTGACGGGAATGTGCACTTCAGCGTCATCGCCTTTGGTACACCGGAGGAAGAGTTCAACCGTAAGTTGCCTGAAATTCTCACTGATGTATTCAAAGGAAGTGTATCGCTAGGAGGCACCATCTCCGGCGAGCACGGAATTGGCGTTACCAAGAAGAAATATGTTCCCATTGCGATAAAACAAGAGCAGATAGAGCTTATGGGGAAGATAAAAAGAGTTTTTGATCCAAATTACATCCTGAACCCGGGGAAGATTTTTGATTAGCAGGATGATTTTAGGTGTTGATGAGGCAGGTAGAGGCTGCGTGATTGGTCCGCTGGTTATCTGTGGTGTGCTGGCAAGTGAGGAAACCATAGAGCGGTTTAAGGAAATAAAGGTCCGAGATTCCAAGCAATTAAGTCGAAAAAAACGAGAGCAGCTGGGTCCTGAGATAGTGAGCCTTGCGGAAGATTTCATGCTCATCAGGATAAGTCCCGTTGAAATAGATGAATGGTTAGGTGTGCCAGGTCTTAATTCATTAGAGGCACAGAAAACTGCCGAAATAATTTCTCATTTAAAGCCGTTGGTCGCCTACATTGATGCTCCTGGTAAGGGTGCGCATGGCTATGCAAGGTTAATTAACTCAGCAATTCATTGTGGAACTCAGATCATAGCGGAGAACTTTGCCGACCGGAATTATCCTGTAGTGAGCGCTGCCTCTATACTGGCTAAAGTTCATAGGGATAAGGTGATACGGGAACTACATATTGAGTATGGTGACTTTGGCTCTGGTTACCCCTCGGATAGGAAAACAAAGGAATTCCTCACACAATATTATCATCGAGAGGGAAGGTTCCCCGACATAGTTAGAACTGGATGGGCAACGATTACAAGGATAACTGGCCCCAGGCAAGCTTATCTGGAAAGTTCGTCCGTTCAGAATTAGACAAGGATGAATTCTTTGATTGCCTTGAAGTAACGCTCCATTCCCACTAGCATTATATCGTTGTGCTCAGCATCGGGGATGATAACCAGGTTCTTGTTACTCGAGGCGGCATTTTCAAACAAGGCTTTACCTTCAATAGGGGGGATAAGGCTATCATATTCACCGTGGATAATGAGCGTTGGTATAGTAATAGTTCGTATCTTGGTGAGGTTGGGAAATTCGGCATCCGTTAGTCCCAAGGATTCAGTGGGAAGTCCCAGGTGCAGAAGAAGGTTGATGACACTGGCGAAGCCGCTCTCGATAATGAGCCCCTTTAATTGCTTCTGGTAGCGGTGGGCTATCTCGATGGCGGAGGCGCTTCCTAAGGAGCGCCCCATCACAAAGATGTCGTTGCTATAGTGGTTTTCGTTCAGGATGTCTACGAATGCCTTAAATATCGCCGGGGCATCTGAAATCATATTGCTGAAGGTAGGTTTTCCCTGGCTTGTGCCATAGCCACGATAGTCTGCCACGAATAGATTGATACTAAGTTGGTTATATATCGGGGCGATGTGGTCATAGTCGCTGACCACCTCACCATTGCCATGAAAATAGATGAAAGAGGGTGCTCTCTGGCTATAGACATAAAAGCGGCAAGAAATGGAGACATCACTATCTACGGGAATGAGATAGTCGTGCGCATTAGCGGGAGCTTTAGTAACATCTTTCCTGGGAAAAAAGATGAAGGAAAGGACTTCTGGCTTGTCCAGGATGGAATAATCAGCTTGCGCAGCCATAGTTCCTCCAGGTTGATTGTAGCATTTAGTTGTAACATAAATCCAAAGAGGAGAGTTTATTAAGATGAGAAATAGAAGGCTTCTACTTGAGATTGGTTGAAGGTATAATTCAGAACTAGTCCAAATTGTAGGACTGTGGTAAGTTGGATAAAAGGAGGGAGCAGTATGCAAATTAAGAAAGTGGGGGTGGTTGGTTGCGGGTTTATGGGTTCCGGTATTACGCAGGTCTGCGCTCAATCAGGCTACCAGGTAGTAGTATCAGAAGTAAATGATGAGCTTTTGAATAAAGGACTGACAACAATCAATTATTATCTGACTAGAAGCGTGCAGAAGGGCAAGATATCTGAGCAGGATAAGGACGCTGCCCTGGCTCGTATCAAAGGCACTACTAACAGCAAAGACTTCAGCGACTGTGATCTGGTGATAGAAGTTGTTCCCGAAAATATTGATTTAAAGAAAGAGGTATTCGCCAGGATTGATAAGATATGCCCTGAGCATACCATCCTGGCTAGCAATACCTCTTGTATATCTATTTTTGAGTTAGCTAAGGTTACCAACAGGCCTGAAAAAGTATTAGGCATGCACTTCCTTTCCCCTGTGCCACCCAGCAAGTTACTGGAGATTGTCAGATCTGCTGCTACCAGCGATGAGACCCTTGAAACTGGCAAGAAGTTTGGTGAATCCTTGGGGAAGGCTGTCATAGTTGCCAAGGATGTCCCACCGTTTATTTTCAATCGTCTGTTGATGGCTTTGGAAGGCACAGCCCTCAAGATGCTGGAAGATGGCATTGCCACCAAAGAGGATATCGATAAAAGTATGACGTTGGGGTTGTATCTTCCCATAGGACCGATAGCTCTATTAGACTTTAATGGTATCGATGTTGCCTATAAGGTATCGCAGGCTATGTATGAGCAAACTAAGGATCCTCAATATGCTCCATCTCCATTGATAAAAAAGATGGTTGAAAATGGGCAACTGGGACGTAAGACGGGGAAGGGATTCTATGACTACAAGTGAGAGCCATATGCCTGGCATGGTTTCTATTTGAGGTTTGTTGAAAGGTATAATTGAGACCGAATAAGCCTAACCAGCGGATTTGGAGGGTAATATGAAAGCCAAAGTAGGAACTATAGTTCATCCCCGGTATAAGGGAATTGATAATTGGGAGATTAAGGCAATTGCTGAACTGACGGAACCTATAAAGTATGATGACTTTAAGTTAGACAAGGTAAGTTATTGTCCACGCATAGTTTTGTTGGAGTCTGTAAGTAGTAGGTCTAGAGCATTATGGTTTGCTTATTGGATTGCGACTTCACGAACAGCAGGAAAACTAAAATGGGGACAGCGTCCAGGTATGTATGAGGAGAATGTGCTTCTTAATCTGCTGAAAGATGCGATTAGACAGGACTTCTTTACCAAACGTTTTTTGAAGGAGCTACACAGCGAATTACAGAGAGCATTGAGCAGGTAAAGACAAACCCAGCCAGCAGGTTTGAAGATACCATTGTAGGTATTTGGGACACCGTAAAAAGAAACAGCCCCTTGGTACGAAGGGGCTGTCGGACCAAGGTTACTCGCCCTGGTGCTGTGGTACTTCCTATTATCTCAAGGTCGCTTTTTTCTTGTTAGAGCAGGCCTTGAATTAGCTTCAGTAACGGGTCCAGTAACATTTGGACTAAGTCGAAGTCTGAATTTAGAGCAATAAACACTGGAATAAAGACACTAATAATAACTAGCCCTAAACAAACCTCTATAATACCTCTTAATAACATTCACGCTCACCTCCTTTCAGGGTCAGATCAACCCATAAAACGTACATCTTATAGTCATAATAACATCCAGATATTGTGTTGTCAAATCAAGAAGATCTATTGGTAGTAAATAGGGAAGTGACTGCCAGGGGAATCGTCCTTTGATAAATGCCCTGCTACCTTAAAAAGAAACGGCCTTTCCTTGCGGAGAGACCGTCGGATCAAGGTTACTCGTTCTTGGTGTGGGCGGTCACAAGGATTCCGCTACAACCTGGGAAACATCCTTGACGGTTAGTTTGCCTTCTAAATCCTCCACTTTTATGGCGTCCTGGAGCATGGTCATGCAACTGGGACAAGCAACTGCCAGAATATCAGCTCCAGTTTCGTAAGCTTCCCTGACTCTAACCCTGCTGGGGCTTTCTTCGCTTCCTCCGAGGAGATCGGTAACAAAATTACCGCTCCCCCCACCACAGCAGAAAGAATTTTCCCTGCTTCGTTCCATTTCCACTAATTCAATCCCCGGAATGCTTTGCAGAATTTCCCGCGGCTCATCGTATATCTGGTTATACCTTCCCAGGAAGCAAGGGTCATGATAGGTAACTTTAGTGTCATTATTGGACGGTTTTATCTTGTTTTCCCGAAGCAGACCACGTAGAAGTTGAGTGTAATGATAAACTTCGAAATATGTATTACTGACTAGTGGATAATTATTTTTGATTGTGTTATAGGCATGGGGCGAAAGCGTAACTATCTTTTTGACACCAAGCTCTTTGAACTTTTGGACGTTCTTTTCAACCAGCATTCCAAAGAGCTCATTTTCTCCGAGCAGATATACTTCGTTGCCACAACAATTCTCATCATTACCGAGGATTCCGAAGGATATTCCCGCTTCGCTTAGCAACCTGGCGACGCTCCTGGCCATTCCTTGTCCATATTCATCATATGAACCGAGACATCCCACATAGAATAGATATTCGTCACCTGTTTCATATCTTTTTATTCCATTTGCCCAGGCATCTCTTTTACCCCTCTCCTTCAGCGGATTTCCAAGCCGGTAGACATCCTCTAGAAAACTGGTTACACGGGGCGGTATTCTGCCTTTCTCCTTTTGCATCATGTCACTTCTGGCGGCTACTATCCAGTCAACGATGTCGCTGGAAAACTTCATTGGACACTGTTCGACGCAGTTCTTACACGTTGTGCAGGTATATAAAATCTCGGCAAGGTGCTCTGACCACTCAATTTCACCCTTTAACCACGCGTATATGAGCCATAATCGCCCACTTGTAGAATAGGTATCAAAGCGGAACCTTGTGTAGGAAGGGCAGTTAAAGTCGGAATAATCAGAGGGGAACTTACAATATCCGCACCTGAAGCATCTATGGATTTGCTTGGTATAGTCTGTCATTATTAAACCTCCCAATTCCCCGGATTCATGATTCCGTTAGGGTCTAATAGCACCTTTATCTTTTTCATGATTGTGAGCGTATTAGGGTCCATCTTTCCCATTATCATTTCCTGTTCTTCTATGGTTGGCTTCCACATCATTCCTCCTTGCTCTACGGTAAACTGAGCCGCTTCACGTAAGGCTTTCCTGATCCTGTCCATTTCATCATCATCAGCACGATTAAATGTAAAGGCAAAGGCATACATCATACAATGCCCCCCTGCGATGATACGTGACGTAGCTGCATAAGATAGGTTGTATTTTGAAACAAGCTCTTTCTGTTTTGTAATAAACTCTGGATATTTCTCGAGGGGAATAATCGGTCCGCTATACTCAAATCCACCTCCCTTTCTTACATCAGCGAATCTGACTACATCCCTTGAAGGCATCTCTAGAAGAGGCGGCTTCATATCCGGAGGGACGGATAAAAATCCGCCATCTCTGCTCTCAAAAATATCCCAAAGTGCATCCCATATAATCTTCCTTTTAAAATCGAGTTCTTCATCCGAGTCTCCGGTAATAATTATCAGTATGTAGATATTTCCTTTCATTCTTGGAGGTAGTGGTTGCTCATTCACAACTATGTCCTCCGTCATCTCGGTATGAGTTAATTTAAGGATGATATCGGGAACCAGCTCTACCTTATCTGTCAGGAAAACCATGATATCCCTCATCTTCTTGCAGGGATAAAGTCGTAATGCTAACTTGGTGATGATGCCTGTGGTACCAAACCAGCCCAGGAAAAGTCCACTTAGATCAGGCCACGGAGCCCCCTTTGAGAACCAATGTTGTGAAGATATGGAATGCGAGCCAATGCGGCAAATCTCCCCTGTTGGCAACACGACTTCCAGGCCGCTAACCATGTCGGAATTAAAGCCGTATTGTTGGGTCAAACGCCCCTGCCCATGTATTACTGCGTTACCTACCACTGTGGTTATTGCTGGCGAGTCAGGTATACTGTGCCTTAACTTGGGATGGTGCTTCTTTAAATAGTTTTGCAGCATACCATGCGTAACACCACCCTCAACGATGACATAGCGGCTGGTTTCATTTACCTCTAGTATCTTCGCCATTCTTTTCATGTCTATTACAATTCCGCCCTTTTGAGGGATAACCAGGCCAGTTAATGCCAAGCCACCTCCCTTGGGTACTATTGGTATCTTCTCCTTGTTTGCCAGCTTGACTATTCCCTGTATCTCTTCAGTTGTCTCAGGCATCACTACGTAGTCCGGCTCATGTGGTGGAGTTAAGCCAGGATCGCGTCCATAGAAATAACGCTCCTCTTTCTGATTTGAAACATAGTCCTCTCCAACAATCTCAACAAGGGACTTATAAATATCAGTCATAGCTTCTCATACCTCCGATGCTAGCTTTTCACCAATTGCCATTTTGGACAAATCAATTATATGAATTGGCTTTATTCCCCTTTTGGCGACCTTTTCACCCATGTTAAACTGGCAGAACGGGCAGTTGAATACACAGTATTCGGCTCCAGCATTTACCATGTCGTCAATATTCCTCTTTTGCACGTCATCGGCGATCTTATAACCTTGTCCCATCCTGATAATTTCTGCACAGCATAACGCATTTTCTCCCACATATTCGCGTTTCACCCTGTGAACGCCTATTAAATTAAATATGTCATCCACGAAATGTTGTGTCTGCGGGGAAAGGCGATTTGAGCAGGGCCGCTGGTAAGCTACCTTAACATTCAGCGGCTTTATTTCATCCTTGAGTTCCTTTAGCCTATTATAGAGGTATTCGAAGTAATGAGTGGTTTTAAATGGTACTTCCATGCCGTATGCTGGTGCCAGTGAGTTAAATGTGCCATAACATTCATCATGAAGGCATATGAGTTCCTTAATCCCTAGCTTTGCGATATTTTCTATTACTTTGGGCAACCTGTCTTTTATCACTGACATTTTGGCGTAATGTAAAAAAACAGCGTTGCAGAAAAACTCTTCACCCATAATATAAGATGATGAGATGCCATCAAAAAGCTTTCCTGTAGCCCATAGTGGAAATATGGGAATGAAACAAAATGACAGTGCCTTCTCCTCAACTTTACCTACCGTGAATCTTCCTCTTGGCTCAGTTTGATTGACCCACATAGTAGCGATGGGTCTGGGTGCAGGTAATATCCCCTTTTCCTCCTGACGCTCAACTATCAAATAAAATGGATGATTTCCCATTTTGCAGTATTCTTCACAGGCATAGCATGTGACACAGTCCCGCAGCACAAAAGAATCCTCGCCATTGATTATCTTTTGCATTTCTGTCCTTGCCTTATCCTTATCCAGATGCAGATACTGGCATTTCACAAGGCAATCCTGAGTCTCACAAGTAGCGCATGTCTCTGGATCAAAACTCAATTCAAGCATTAAATACCTCCTAGAGATAATGATTAGATTCTATGGAATCCTATCCACTGTACTCCATTTAATATCGTGTATTGGCACGATTATATCGGCAGTGTGCTTGATCATATTCATGCTTTCAATGATCGCCTGGGGATTGTAGTCTATTCTTGGCGTTATCATTTCCTCATGTCTCGTGCCAAAATCTCCTTTATTTTCCTAAAGCATCGATATAAGCTTTGGAGTTAGATATAGTGGCGAGCATCGGTAGAATATTTTTTAAGGTCCAGGTGTGCCACTCCTCGCTCCAACTATTAACACAATCCTCTAGAATAGTGACAAAGTAACCTCTGTTAAACGCATCCCGAGTAGTAGACTCAACAACAAAGTTCGTGACCAATCCCGATATAACTACAGTCTTTATGCCATGGTTACGAAGCAGCAAATCTAGCGGGGTACCGCAGAAACCACTTGTGGAATAATTATTAATAACCAGCTCGCTTTCGATCGGTTTGAGTTCATTGATAATCTCACCACCCCATGTGCCATCAACGAGACTTTTAGTTGCTGCTATGCTGCTTGCTAAGGGAGCATGTTTCTCAGCCTCAGGCAATTCAGGCATGCCCGGTCTAAAGGCAGCCCTGACATAAGCAACCAATATCCCTTTTTCTCTACTTGCCTTAAGAACTGCTTGAGTATTCTCGAGAGTATGTGCTGCCTTTATCCGTTCCGGGAGTTCCATAGCACTCTTACCCTCCGGCTTCGCAAGGTCATTCTGCCAATGCAATAACAATAGTGCTGTTGTAGTGCGATCAATTTTCTCTTCCACCATACCTCCTTTTGAAAAATTCAGTTGAGCTTACCGCTTTCTAATCTAACTTCGAAAACTTCTTCCTGGTCCCCCGCAGGCCTACTCTCTTTAGGTAAGCATTGGTAAGAAAGTTCCCACATAAGAGAAATGCCCTCCATCCAGAACAAGAGTTTGCCCTGTCATATAGCTTGAAGCCTCGGAGGCTAGAAAGAGGACAGCCCCAACCATTTCCTCGGGCTCAGCTATTCGCCCCAGGGCGGTACTATTTTCAACTGTTTCACGAATCTCGGGGGTGCTCCATAACAGGCTGGAAAGCTTGGTTTTCACGACAGCTGGAGCAATCGCATTTACTCTGATATTGTGCTGTCCCCATTCTTCAGCGAGAACTTGCGTAAGCATAATGACGCCTGCCTTACTTATCGAGTAAACTCCTAATCCTATGTCAGGAGTAATCCCGGCTGTTGAAGCAACATTGATGATGTTTCCACCACCTTTATCTCGCATTATCTTGCCTACTGCCTGACTTAAGAAAAAGTAGCCTTTAAGATTTAGCCCCATAATTACATCCCATGCTGGCTCTTCAACATTGAACGCTGAGCCAAACACCGGATTAGTGCCAGCGTTATTCACCAGGATATCAATATGGCCAAATTCGTCCACTGCTTTTTTAACCAGGTTATCGATCTCGGGGAGGTGGCGAACGTTGGCTGATACAGGTAGGGCTTTCCTCCCCATATCGGTTATTTCCTGAGCCACGGCTTCCAGGTCTGGTAATTTGCGGCTGGCAAGCACCACATCAGCACCTGCCTCTGCCAGCCCTAAAGCAATACTTCGACCAATTCCCCGGCTTCCACCGGTAACTAAAGCTACTTTCCCTGGAAGATGAAACTTCTCCAGAAATGCCCCTCTTTTCTTATCGCTCATAATACTACTCCTTCTGGTGATACTCAGCTAAATATGCGACCAGTCTAGGTTTTACCATACAGCTCTCGAAATCGCTCCAGCATCTTTCTGGGAGTTACCGGAGGTCTTTCATATTTGGGCAGTTCCTTTTCTATTCCGAACAGATACTTTGCTATACTCTTCAGACTTTCGAGGTCATATCTCCCCATCATGGTGATTGTCTCCATCTGAGGCGAGCCACCGCCGTGCAGTCCTGCCACCTGCATCACCCCAGCCAAATCTGAGACTATCAAGTTCTCTATGCCTCGAAAACACCGCTGTTGATTCTCGGCGGATATTTTAGGGTTTCTCATCAAGTACTTATTTGCCAGCTTTCCCGTTTCTTCTGAAAAGAATTCCTCTTCGAAGGGCATGGTAGCACACAAACCTCCAGCAAGATCAGCGACGATTTTGAACTCATTGTAGATCTCCTCTCCAGCGAGCTTTCTGCCAGCATTGGTTAAGATTTCATCAGGTACCCACGTTCCGGATGCTGACTTCTCAGCCCGATAGGCACTCATCTGACCGGCAGCAAAAACAAGCTCTGCTGTGGTTATCATATGAGCCAGCTTGTCTCTCACAGCCGTTGTCCTTTCAATTCCATTGTATTCTGCCACGAGCGCTGCAGCACTGGCTAAAACTTCCGATACGGCGGGCTTACATCCGGTATATGAATGACGATGATAGTGGGCAAAGAGCAGAGCGAGGAAACCAGCGAAGGGTGTTTGTCTGGGGTCACCTTTGCCATCCAGAAAGACCCTTTCTCGAGGAACAAAGACATCGTCGAAGATGGTAAATGATTCCGCATCACCAATTCCCTCGACGGGGCTGTGTAGATATTTTGTCTTGTGCAAATATGCCGGCCTGACCAGCATTTTTACTCCTTCCCAGTCAGCCGGGATGGCAAAGGCAACAGCATAGTCATTATCCCTGTCAGTCATGAATCTTACAGGTATGGCCACAATCTCGTCACCTACTGGAGCAGTCGTGTTATCAATTTTTGCTCCTCTTACCACGATTCCATCAGGTCTGCTTTCCACAATTCTGAGATAAAGGTCTGGGTCTACCTGCTCATGGGGTCTTTTGAGCCTGTCACCTTTGGTATCAGTCTGAGCGCAATTAGCACTAATATCATTGTCCTGCCAATATCGGAGATACTTCAGGAAGTTCTTGTTGGTATCCGTACCCAGCATCTGGTCCATTTCATAAGTAACAACAGAGAGGGCATTCATAGCATCTATTCCCATGCACCTCATGATGCAGCCACCGACCCTATGGCATAAAAGCCTGGTCATCAGCTGCTTTTTGAGCAAGTCATCCACGCTTTGATGGATATGAGTAAACCTGCTTATCTTCTCCCCCGTTAAATGTGATGTTGCAGTGCATAGATTTTCCCAGTCTGGGTCATTGGTACGGTCGTATGTCTCCTGAAAAATACGAAGCTGTCCCTGGAGTCTTTCATCATCTCTACCTACCTTATCTCCAGCGATGTAGAGATTTCTCCTCATCTTCTTGATTCTGTTGAAGTATTCATCGTAAGTCTTAATAGCCATTTTCCCTCCTTTCTTAGCTTTTAAAACCGAAGATTTTCGCGGCGTTTTCTCCAAGTACTGCGTCTATTTCTTCTTTTGTAAATTTAAGGCCATCAGGCGCATTCTCAGGGAGCTCCTTTATCATGTTAAGCCAGTCTTTCATAGGGATTACAGCCTCCAATACGGGATTGTCTGTTCCCCAGAGGAACTTTGATGCATCAGCCTCATCAAAGGCTGCTCTTAGCATGCGGCAAAACTCGGCAAAGTTCCTCCTTGCTGTTACCTGTTGACCTGAGAAATCGGCATAGAGTGTGGTTGCCTTGGTCGATATCAGGTTAACCATCTCATGCCACCAGCAAAAGCCCAGATGAGCACCTATGACCGTAAGTTTTGGGAAATCACTTACTATGCTATCCAGGTAGATAGGCCTGGCATATTTACTTTTCAAGGGCTTTGAAATGGGCCCCAGATGGGAAAGCAGCGGGATATTCAGTTCTTGAGCCTTCTCCAGTACCCTGTATGACTCTTCACTGTCAGGATAGAAGCCTGCTGTGGGATGATACTTAAGACCGCGGCATCCATAGTTGTTCACCGCTCTGTCCAGGATATCAACCGCGTCAGACCTGCGTGGGTCAACCCCGGCGAATGCAACAATTCTATCGGGGTACTTCTTTGCTAAAGAGCCATAAAATTGATTGATCTCGTCCACTGTTTTACCTGCCTCTCCTATTCCGTATCCCCAATCAATGGCCATAATAAATGCCTTATCTACCCCCGATGCGTCCATGTTTGCTATCAGCTTCGAGCCATCAGCATCCATCATTGGGTCCATAATGTTGTTCTTTACTTCATCTACTGTAGGAGAACCCAGTTTGTTCTTTCTAAAAAAATCTATTGCGATTTCAGCCAGTTCGTTCCAGTAATTATCCGATATAATATCCCATGTCCAAACATGACAATGTGCATCTATAATCATTTTTCTCCCTTCCTCTAACCTGGTTAGCGTACCTTACATCATCTTTGAATCCCAAGCTCCTATTAGCTTTTATATCGCACATTTGCACAGGCAACCGATAAATCGCTCTTCTGCAGATGCTCATAATGGTGCTCGGCCGCTTTGGGATAGCATGCTACCGCTAAGTCTATACACTGAGACATCTCTGGCATCTGATATTTTGCATTTCGCCTGATGGCATACCATTAATAGGTTAGAAATACTTTGGAATAACAAATAACATGTAATGCCTGATGAAAAAGCATACCACAAAATGTCTATCCTTGTAAGATGGGTTAGGTTTTTGTGACTATCCCAGATCTAGCTTTTCTTTTGAGGCTTCCATCTATACTTAGGAATCAAGTGTTGCTGCATACATGGGAATGCTCAGGGGTATGAGGATAAACTGAAGGAGGGGAAAATCAGTGATGAGTTATGAGAGTTGCGGTACGTTTGGTAGAATAGTATTGTTCAGCGGAACGAGATTTTGTATCGGGGGGAGTGTCGGAATTGGCAGACGAGCATGACTTAGGATCATGTGCCGTAAGGCGTGGGGGTTCGAATCCCCCCTTCCCCATTAAGATGAGTTGATGGGAAGCAGCAAGAGGCTAGCTGAAGATTTGCAATCTTATCAGCAGGGGATAGAAGCAGAGCTGAAGGAGATTATTGGTAGCAATCCTCTGACTTTTTATGATGTATTGCGATACCACATGGGGTGGCAGGATGAGCAGGGTCGCCCTTGCCATCGAGAGGTGGGGAAGTTTACCCGTCCTCTCCTTTGTTTGCTTAGTTACCAGGCAATAGGAGGGGACGCAATGCGGATAATGCCTGCCGCGGCAGCGCTAGAGCTCATTCATAATTTCTCCTTGATTCACGATGATATTCAAGATGCTAGCTCCGAACGCCATCACCGCGACACTGTGTGGAAGATATGGGGTCAGTCGCAGGCGATAAATGCCGGCGATGCCATGTTTGCCCTGGCCTTCTCAGCCTTGTTCAAATTAAGGTATAATGGTATAGACGAACAAAAGGTAGTGACTGCGGCCCAATTATTAAATAAAGCTTGCCTGGAGCTTTGTGAGGGGCAATATCTTGATATTGCCTATCAAAGCCGTCTTGATGTCACTATGAAGGACTATCTTGATATGATAGCTAAGAAGACGGCAGCGTTAATGGCTGCATCAACTGCCATAGGGGCATGTTTGGCTGCGGATGGTGATAAGGTGGTGGATTCTCTCTATGGGTTTGGCAAAGAGCTGGGCATGGCTTATCAAATTCAGGATGATATACTGGGTATCTGGGGAAAGGAGGAGGAGGTCGGGAAGCCAGTGAAAGAAGATATTTCGCGAAGGAAGAAAACATTGCCGGTGGTCTATGCCTTTGAGAATTGTAAGGACAGTGACCGTGAGAAGTTAAAAGAAATTTACTCACAGGAAGCTATTTCAAATGAGGATGTTGCTATGGTGGTGGAAATCCTGGACTGCTCGGGGGCGCGTAAATATGGTGAAAAGTTGATAGGACGATATCATCGCCAAGCTCTGGCGAAATTGGGAATAAGCAGTTTGGATTTATCACGTCAGACTCCGTTGAAGGAGATGGCGAGCTTTTTGTTGGAACGCGACTACTAGGTATAAAGATGAAAAAAAAGACTGTTAATGGTATGTCCGTTGAGGGGAAGAGGGTTTTAGTTAGGGTTGATTTTAATGTGCCACTGGATATGGAAACAGGTGTCGTTAGCGACGATAGTCGTATTCAAGCATCGCTACCTACCATCAAGTATCTTGTTACACGTGGAGCAAAGGTAATACTTTGCTCTCATCTAGGGCGTCCTAAAGGCAAAGTTGTTGAACAATTACGTATGGCGCCGATAGCGCGACGGTTGTCAGAACTTCTGGAGTCGCCTGTTGAGACCGTTGATGATTGTGTGGGTGAAGAGGTGAAAAGCAAGGTGGAAATGCTTAGGGAAGGAGACATCCTCCTTTTGGAAAACCTCCGGTTTCACCCTGAGGAAGCGGCAAACGACCCTTCGTTCGCTAAAGAACTGGCTGAGTTAGCTGATTTATATGTCGATGATGCCTTTGCAACCAGCCACAGAGCACATGCCTCTACCGTTGGTGTGGCTCAATATTTGCCAGCAGTGGCTGGTTTTCTGTTGGAGAAGGAATTGGAAGTATTAGGCCGTTTATTAAGCGAGCCAAAACGCCCGTTTGGTTGTGTGGTAGGTGGTGCTAAGGTGAGCGACAAAATGGGGTTGCTACAGAACATGTTAAGGTGGGTAGATATCTTACTTATCGGTGGTGGTATGGCAGCTACTTTTTTGAAGGCGCAGGGATATGAGGTGGGCAAATCCACTGTGGAGGAAGACAAACTGGATCTAGCTAAAGAGCTATTGCAGGAGGCAGGTGGAGAATGGACTGCTAAGATTTTATTACCTGTAGATGTGGTGGTAGCGCCAGCAATTACCCGTGGTATTAGCAGCCAGCTTGTGTCTATAGAGGGGCTTCCAGCTGATAGTTCAATCGTGGATATTGGAGCAAACACCATTGAGCTTTTTTCAGATATGTTGAGAAGATGCCACACCGTTGTGTGGAATGGTCCTGTGGGTGTTTATGAAGTGCCTCCTTTTGACCACGGCACCAGGTCATTGGTGAATGTACTTGCCACTCTCAGTGATGCCACCACTATCATCGGGGGTGGCTCCAGCGCCGAGGTGGTTCAGGAAATGGGGTTAGCTGATAGAATGACTTATGTCTCTACAGGTGGTGGGGCAAGTTTGAGGTTTCTGGAGGGTGCTCCCTTACCCGGGGTGGAAGCCCTGTTGGATCAGGAAAAATAATAGGAGTCTATCATGCGCATTCCTTTAATTGCCGGTAATTGGAAGATGAACACCACGGTAGCTGAAGCTAAGGAACTTGCTTCTTCTATGCGAGAGAAGTTGGATAAAATAGAAGGGGTAGAGAAAGTAGTTTGCCCGCCGTTTATTTCTTTAACTGCGGTGGGCAAGATACTCCAGGGCTCCTCTGTTAAGTTGGGGGCTCAAAACATGTATTTTGAAGTAAAGGGGGCTTACACAGGAGAGATATCTCCAGTAATGCTTAAAGAGCTCGTAGAATTCGTTATCTTAGGGCATTCTGAGAGGCGCTGGTGCTTTGGCGAGACAGATGAGGTAATTAATAAAAAAGTGCAAGCCGCTCTAGATTTTGGACTGAAGCCTATCTTGTGTGTTGGTGAAAGACTCGAGGAAAATGAAGCTGGTGAAACAGAGCGGGTTATCACTAAACAATTAACGGGAAGTCTAGGTGGTATAAAGCCCACCATTAATTTAATCGTTGCCTATGAGCCGGTATGGGCTATTGGCACAGGCAGGGCGGCTGACGGGTTAACTGCGGAAATCACCATTAAATCTATTCGGGATATTCTTGCCAGGCTTTGGGGTAGCGATGCGGCTCAAGAAGTGCGTGTCCTGTACGGCGGCAGCGTTACTAGCAACAACATTGCCGAATTTGCTTCTCAGTCTGAAATCGATGGGGCTTTAGTTGGTGGTGCGAGCCTTAAAGCCGATGAGTTTCCCAGCATTGTGAGTCAATCGTCCGTGATTAAGAGGCAGGGGGCTTAGCTAAAGAGCTTCGAGGCGATGAGATGTCTTGTTGCTATTGTAGGTCCTACAGCGATAGGTAAAAGCAAGCTTGCCCTTCGATTAGCTTCCGATTTTGGGGCGGAGATAGTAAGTGCCGACAGCCGCCAGGTTTACCGGTATATGGATATCGGCACCAACAAGCCTACGCTGGAGGAACAAAAGTCAGTTCCTCATCACCTCATTGACGTGGTGAATCCCGACGATGATTTTAACCTGGCGAACTATCTCCGCATGGCTCGCCGTGTAATCCAGAATACCCAACGGAGAGGTAAGTTACCGTTACTGGTAGGAGGTAGCGGCCTTTATGTCTGGTCGATAATCGAGGGTTGGAAAATCCCTAACGTTCCTCCTAACCGAGACTTAAGGCGGAAACTGGAAATTAAAGCAGGGGAGCAGGGGAGTCAGGCTCTTTACCAGCAATTGCGTGAAATTGACCCTGTAACAACGGAAAAGATAGACCCCCGTAATATACGTCGTATGATAAGAGCTTTAGAAATCTACCATCTGTCCGGGCAACTTCCTTCGCTAACCAGGAAAAAACAGGCGCCCCATTTCCCCATTTTGGTTATTGGTTTGACTGCAGAAAGAAGCGAACTTTACCACAAGATTGACCAGCGTGTGGACAAAATGATTAATAGAGGATTAGTCGAAGAGGTAAAGGAGCTGATGCACAAAGGTTATAGCCTTTCCTTGCCTTCAATGTCTGGCATAGGCTATAAGCAGATTGGCGATTTTCTTTCTGGCAGCGTGGGCTTGCCCAAGGCAGTAGAACGAATAAAGTATGAAACTCACCGTTTTGCTCGTCATCAGTATGCCTGGTTTCGTCCTAGCGATGCTAGAATTAACTGGCTTGATGCTGATAATAGTGAGAAAATGGCCAACGATTTAGTGGAGAGCTTTCTATCATGAAATTTCATAAGTTACAGGGCAGTGGCAATGATTTTATCCTTGTGGATGGCAGGGATGTGGAGCATGATTGGGCAGGATTGGCACGAGCTATGTGTCAACGCCACTTGGGTGTGGGAGCCGACGGATTGCTGGTGGTGGAAAGGTCCAAGGTTGCTGATTTGAAGATGCGTGTTTTTAACCCTGATGGTTCTAAGGCTGAAGCATGTGGCAATGGACTAAGGTGTTTTGTTAAATATGCTATTGAACAAGAGCTAACGGATGAAGTGTCACCGGGAGCGGAGCCAAGCAATCCCTGTTTAACTGTAGAAACTCTAGCAGGTATCGGAAAGGCAAAAGCCTATGTAGCAGGGAACAAAGTAACGTGGGTTGAGGTAAGTATGGGCATGCCTCGATTTAAGCCTCAACAGATTCCTATTACAGGGGAAGTTGATATAATACCAATATTGAACTATCCTTTGACCTTGGGCAAAAGGAAGTTGGGTTTGTCTCTTCTATCTATGGGAAATCCTCACGCGGTGTGCTTTGTCTCTGAACCAGTTGTCAAATTCCCATTAAAGGAAGTAGGTCCGAAGGTGGAGAAGCATTACATGTTTCCGCAAGGGACGAATTTTGAGATAGCAAGGATTCTAGATAAGAAGAAGCTAGAAGCTAGAGTGTGGGAGCGTGGCGTCGGGGAGACTTTGGCTTGTGGGAGTGGTGCTTGTGCCATCGCTGTAGCTGCCCGGTTGCTTAATTATGTTGGCACCGATATTGACATAATATTTCCAGGAGGAGCTTTAGCGGTATATTGGGATGGGAAAGGTGAGGTAATGCTTGCTGGTCCTGTGGAGGAGGTATTTGCTGGAGAGTGGCTAAAATAACAAACCTTTGGTTTACAATCCCGGCTATCTAGGGGGGAACTAATGCAAGTGGCTAAGCGCCTTGATAGGTTACCTCGATATCTTTTTGTAGAAATTAACCGAAGGATTGCTGAAAAAAGGGCTGAGGGGGTGGATGTGATCAACTTTGCTGTTGGCGATCCTGACTTACCCACGCCATCTCACATTATTGAGTATATGTGTGACGCAGCACGCGACCCTGTTAACCATCGTTATCCTGAAACCGCTGGCTTGGCTCAACTTCGCGAAGCCATTGTTGGATGGTATCGGAGGCGGTTTGGGGTTGCTCTGGATCCGAGTGGAGAAGTATTGCCACTCATTGGCTCGAAAGAAGGCATTGGACATATAGCTTTAGTCTTTATCGAGCCTGGAGACATAGCTTTAGTGCCTGACCCGGGTTATCCTGTTTACAGTATGGGAACCCTGTTGGCTGGTGGTGAACCGTACTTCATGCCTTTGAAGGAGGAAAACGATTTCTTACCCGATTTTGAAACTATCCCCGATAATATAGCCAGGCGAGCAAAGCTCATGTGGCTAAACTATCCCAATAATCCCACTGGTGCCACCGCTGAGCTTGAATTCTTTGAGAAAGCAGTTTGCTTTGCCAAGCAGCACAGTCTGGCAATATGTCACGATGCTGCCTACACTGAGGTTGCCTTTGATGGCTATAAGCCATCGAGTTTCATGCAAGCCTCTGGGGCTAAGGAAGTTGGCGTGGAATTTCATTCTTTATCAAAAACCTACCATATGACTGGTTGGCGAACAGGGATGGTGGTGGGCAATGCTGAAATGATAAGTGCGTTGTTTCGAGTGAAGTCCAATCTGGATTCAGGTATTCCTCAAGCAATCCAGCATGCTGCCATAAAGGCCCTAAACAGTTCTCAGGAGCATATCTCAGAGCACAATGCTATTTTGCAACGCCGTCGGGATAAGTTAATACAAGTTATTAATCAGATAGGGCTGAGAGCGAGAGTTCCTAAAGCTACTTTCTATATTTGGGCGAATGTTCCTCAAGGTTACACCTCCATAGCTTTTGCCGATAAGTTGCTTAATGAAGCTGGGGTGGCGGTAACTCCGGGTATTGGTTACGGAAAGGAAGGAGAAAGCTATATCAGGTTCTCCTTGACTCTTCCCGATGACAAATTGGAGCAAGGAATGGAGCGATTATTATCCTGGCAAGGGAGGCAAAAATAAGGCGAAAGACTTTTGCCACGGAAGCTGAGCAGGAGCGTGTATTTTTAGTAGGGGTAGAAAGCAAAGTCTCTAGTGAGGGTTGGTCTGCAGTTGATTCATTAGAAGAACTATCTTATTTGGCCAAGACGGCTAATGCTGCTGTCGTGGGCAAGCTCATTCAAAAGCTACGTATGCCTTCGCCGGCTCACTATATCGGCAAAGGCAAGATTGATGAGCTATGCAATCTTAAGGAACAAATTCAGTATGATACAGTGATTTTTGATGACGACTTATCCCCACGACAACAAAGAAATCTCGAGGAAGTTCTCGGGGTTAAGATTATTGACCGCACTGCACTTATCCTAGACATATTTGCCAAACATGCTCAGACTCGGGAAGGACAGCTTCAAGTTGAACTGGCTCAGCATCAATATCTGTTGCCGCGGCTTGTTGGTCAGTGGAGTCACCTGGAGCGGCTTGGTGGTGGAATTGGTACCAGAGGACCGGGTGAATCGCAATTGGAGACTGACCGCCGTCTTATCCACAAGCGTATTAACCGTCTTGAACGTGCGATAGAGGAAATAAGGCGACATCGAGACCTTTATCGAAGGCGTCGTAGGATAAGGGGTATGCCTGTAGTAGCTCTTGTAGGATATACCAATGCAGGCAAAAGCACTTTATTCAATGCTTTAAGCAGAGCAAGCATGGTGGTGAAAGAGGACCTCTTTTCTACTTTAGACCCGGTAACGCGTCGTTTGACTCTGCCTGATGGGCAGCGGTTTCTAATTACGGATACTGTTGGGTTTATTCACAAATTGCCAACCTTGCTAATCGCTGCATTTCGCGCCACCCTTGAAGAGCTTAGTGAAGCTAACCTGCTTGTTCATATAGTTGACATAATACATAAAAATGCTTCCTATCAATGCCTCGTGGTGGAGAAAATATTAGAAGAACTAAACCTTAATGATAAGCCGAGGGTCACAGTGTTTAACAAGCTGGATTTAGCCGTGGGCAGTGAGGAAGAACTGAAATGTCTGACCACGATTCCTTTCCTTGAGGGACAAAGTGGGCTATCAAGCAAGAATACTGTCCTCATCTCCGCTGCTAAAGGCTGGGGCATAAACAAGCTTTTGGAGATGATAGGTTGCTATTTGAGCAGTACCTTGAGGGAAGGTATGATGGCAAAAACCAAGTGAGCGCTGCCTTTTAGTATCCATTCGATGAATGAAGGGATATTTTAACCCTCGTGATCTCGTGAATGAGTTCACCCTTGTAATTTCATGGTACGGTATATATAGTTGTTGCTATCAGTCAGTGAGGTGCTGCAAAAAAATTGAAACATGGAAGAAGGCGGAATGGCTGTTAATGAATTAGGGGAAGAAGAGAGGCTGGAGAAAGACAGCTTTACTAGCTACCGTCGGAGCTACCTTACTGGGGGAAGATCCAACAACACCTGGGGAGCCAGACTGGAAAGGATAGTCAATGTTATCCCCGACAAGTTAGCCTTTATTCAAGGCGATAGAAGGCTTACCTGGAAGCAATTTGATGAACGGGTAAACAAATTAGCTAACGGGCTGTTTAACTTGGGGATTAAGAAGGGGGAGCGAGTAGGTATTGCTGGGTTCAACTCCATAGAGTGGATGGAGTCCTACTTTGCCATATCTAGAATTGGTGCTGTTCCGTTCAACTTGAATCCCCGGGCTGCCCTTGATGAGATAGCATACGTAATTAAGGATGCCGATGCGGTGGCAATGATAGTGGAAGATGAGTATGCCCGCGTTATAGAAAGGGTAATTGAAGGAATAGCGTCGTTAAGGTATTTCATAGTTTATGGCACGGCTAAGTCGCCACAGTATGTGCCCCGTGGGGCACTTGACTATGATGTCTTGATGGCAAAATATCGGGCCAGAAAGCCAAAGCTACGTTATAGGGTGACAAACGAGGATTTTTGCTATCTAATGTACACTAGTGAAAAGACTGGATATCCCAAAGGGGTGGTGTGGGATAATGAACAGAGGGTGAAGGGCGTTGAGCAACTTATTTACAATGTTTTATTACCGCCATTTGACAGGTATGGTGATGAGAAAATTTTCGAGTTTCTGTTTAATTTATATCCTCTACCAGGACTTAGAACATTATCCCGTTTGAGCCGTCGTTTTGGCTTTATTCGTGTGGCGGTAATCAGGTTCTTTAGGATGACATGGGGAGCTGGTTTGATGGCTGACATAAACAGGCGTCTCAAGAAGGAGGGGGTTAAGTATATTCCAGTCTGCCCTTTGTTCCACGCAAGTGCCTATATGCAGACTTTTGGTATGGTTACTGCAATTGGAGCTACTACAGTCTTCCTTCCCACTTCCTATCCGTTCAATGCCAGGGAACTCTTAGAAACAATAGAGAGGGAGAAGGTGGATGGCGTCATGATAAATGGAGATGCGTTCGCGCTGCCAATCCTGGATGAATTGAAGAAGGCGAAGGAGGAAAGTAGAACATATGACCTCTCATCGTGCCGAAGTATAGCATCTTCGGGAGTAGCGTGGTCACCTTACACTAAAAGGGAACTTTGTAAATTCTTACCTCAGGTTGTGGTAACGGATGCATATGGGTGCACAGAGTTTAGCGTTGGTTATGGGTCGGCTGCTGTTTTGGAGGATAAAGAGCTGCCCTGTGCTGGAGCTACGCTTCCTACTAGGGGCGGAGTATACTCCCTTCAAGTCCCTTTCAAGGTTATCAATCGTGAAACGGGGAAGGAGGTTATGCTCGGAACGGGAGAGGTGGGAGAATTTGTTGCTGCAGGATATGTAGCTCTAGGATACTGGAAACGTCCTGCTGACACTAAGAAGGCTTTCAGGGTTATAGATGGCCGAAGATGTTTCTTTACTGGCGACGATGGTTATATTGATGAGAAATTGCGGTTCTGTCTTGTAGGAAGAGGAGGCAAGGAATGCATAGAAACAGGGGGGGAGAGGGTCTATAGCGAGGAGATAGAAGAGTTTATCAAGTCTCATCCTAAAGTGAGGGATGCTGCTGTTATGGGGGTTCCCGATAAAGAGCTGGGCCAGGTGTTAGCTGCCGTTATCGCGGTGGGTGAAGAGGAGAAGTTAAGCGAGCGTGATGTAGTGGAGTACTGTAGCCAAGGCCTTCCGGCACACAAAATACCAAGGCATATAATGTTCGTAGTCTCTCTTCCTAGGGCGGCAACTGGCAAAATGGAGAAAAGGGTGCTTAAGGAATTTGTTGAGTCTAGACTGGGGGGGGAGGCGCATTAACTATGCTAAGCATAAAGCAGATGAGGTAGGGTGGTGGGGCGAGCCTTATTGTGGCATTCGCGGTAGAGGGACATATGCATTGTCTAAGCCTGCGTGACTATTCCAGTGTCGGGAAAGCAGTTTGCTTATTTTCTGTGAATAATGTCTTGCTGATTTCAAGGTAATCCCCACTTTGGTGATGTCCTCTGATATAATATTTGAGAAATCGTGTAACATGACGCGATGGCCAGGTAGAGGGATATTGTGGATTTAGAGAAACCTGAAAAGGTTCAGAGAACGGTGAACAGGAGGAAAGTGTCTGCCAGCGAATTGAGAACTGAGTTAGGGAGGTTAGAGAGGGACAGCTTTTCCAATTACCGCCAGCACTATCGGCATGGAACAAAATCTAACAACACTTTGGGAAGTAGGCTGGAGAAGCTGGCAAGGATTATTCCCCATGGGACTGCTTTTATTCAACGAAATAGAAGGGTTACTTGGGAGGAATTTGACCAGCAGGTAAATACATTAGCTAACGGCTTATTAGACTTAGGGATTAATAAAGGGGAGAGGGTAGGTCTCGTTGGGTTCAACTCCATAGAATGGATGGTAGCTAACTTTGCTATAGCTAAGGTCGGGGCGGTTTCCTTTTTCTTAGACCCCAGGTTGACCCTTGGTGAGATAGCGTATGTAATTAAAGATGCTGATGCGGTAGTAGTGATAGCGGAGGGTCTGTATGCCTCTACTATAGCAAGGGTGACCGAAGGGATGGTCTCCCTGAGGTATCTGATCGTTTATGATGTAGGTAGGGTGCCACAGCTTGTTCCCCCTGGGGCAATTATCTATGATGACTTAATGACAAGCCACCCGGCTACAAAGCCAAGGCTGAGTTACGAGGTGACCAATGAAGATTTTGCCCATCTGGAATATAGCTTGGGAAATGAAGGTTACTATGTCGGGGCAGTGTGGGATTATGAGCGGCTGACAAAGAGCTTAATGATGATGATGTTGAGCGATTATCTACCGATAGTGGATAGGGAGCAAAAGGGAGCCGCTATTGATTTGCATGGTGCCATGTTTGCGCTGCCCGGGCTCAAAGGTTTACTGCGTTCAGGGCGTGGCATTTTTGGCTCGGCGCTTTGGAAGAAATTTTATGTCAAACATATCGGAATATTAATGGGCACCAGATTTCGTATTAAATCGGCTAGGCGTTTTGGAAAGGAAGGGTATAAGGTTCTCCCTGTTTGCCCTTTATTCTCTGAGGCATGTTATAACCCAACTTTGGGTAATATCCTGGTGGATGGCAGCTGCACTGTTTTCCTTCCCACTCCGTCTCTCTTTGATGTGCAAGAGTTTTGTAGAATAGTGGAGAAGGAAAAGGTAAACATGGCTGTGATATCAGGTGATGCTTTTGCTATACCCGTCGTGGAGGAATTAAGGCGGATGGAGAAGGAAGGGAGAAGATATGACCTTTCTTCACTAGGAATTATGCTCTCCACCAGGGTGACATGGACGCCTCATCTCAAGAAGGAGCTTCTGGAGTTGATCCCCTCTGTGATAATGGTGGATGGCTACGGAGCCCGAGGTTCTGGCGCTGCCTATGTTTGCATTAACTGCTCTGGTGATGAGGAGATAACTCCCATCCAAATCAAGGTTGGCAGAGAAGGGGTATATGCTTTTCAAGCTCCGTGCAGAGTTATCAATCCCGAAACCGGTAAGGAGGTTAACCCCGGCTCAGGAGAGACGGGAGAGTTTCTCACCGGTGGTCATAGTGCTTTGGGATTTTGGAAGAACCCTGAGGAAACAAAGCGGGCTTTCAAAGTAGTGGATGAGCGTAAATATTTCTGTGCTGGGGATCTGGGTTATGTTGACGAGGGAGGATGGTTTCATATGACAGGTAGAAGGGGCGTGGACATTATTGAAAGTGGTGGGAAGGAAGTTTATGTTGTGGGGGTGGAAGGGGCAATAAGAACTCATCCTAAGGTCAGGGATGTTGGAATTGTTGCGCTTCCTGATGAAGGATTAGGCGAGGCAATAGCTGCTTGCATCCAGACACAAGAAGGTCAAGAATTAACCGAGGAAGAGGTAATTGAGTATTGTAGTCAAACGCTTGCGGATTATAAAGTACCAAAGCATATACTATTTGTGGAGTCTATTCCTCGAGCAGCATCAGGTAAGATAGAGAAAAGGATGCTAACGGAATTTGCGCAAGCTAGGATAGGTAAACAAACTTAAAAGCGGGGAATTCACCGAACCGGGTAAGTATCCTTTCGTCTCGGTAATACCGTTTGAGGAGACATTCTTCGGAGATGCCGGTAGCGCTGTTTAGCTGGGTGGCATCGTAGTTACTTTAACTGCCGTGTCGCCCCAAAATGCTTTAACTGATGAGGACATGCATCGCGCTTTGTTGAGTTTTTATGCTGGTTTTATAGCGTTATGGCGTTTTCAATAAGCTCAATACGTTTTGTTTTTCCTTTATCGTTGATTTCTATTGCCACGACATCGATACGCCATGAACTTGGTAGACCATGATGGGTATTAATATAGTGTAGAGATGAAGAAATGAGTCTTTTCTTCTTGCTCGCTGTTATTGATTCTTCAGGGGTGCCGAAATCTAAATTGCTTTTTGTGCGTACTTCTATAAAAACAAGGTAATCCCGTCTTCTTGCCACGATATCGATTTCCCCTGCTTGACAATAGAAATTCGTCTCATAAATGTGATAGCCTCTTTTCTTAAGAAATTTTTGAGCCAGTTTTTCACCTAGCTTGCCAACATCTTTGCGGTTCATGCCCATTTTGGCTTTAATTAGGTTGGTTCGCTAAGACCCGATTTTCCTTTTCTCTAGTGGGGGATATCGGGGAAAAGGTTTTGATGACGCCACTGCCTATTAGCTCATCACCGTTATAGAAGACAATAGCCTGTCCGGGGGTAACTGCTCGCTGTGGCTGTGGAAACCAGACATTGATACTCTCTCCCTTCGAGAATATAGTGACTGGCGTCTCTAATGACTGGTATCGTATCTTGGCGGTGATGTTGCTGAGTTTGGCAGGTGGTGTTGCGGTTATCCAATTTAGTTCTTTGACGGTAGCTTGCTGGCTGTAAAGCTCTTCTTCGCTGCCAAGCACGACGTGGTTATTATCCGATTCTATTCTTATTACGTAGAGTGGCTTCTCTGAAGCTGTCCCCAGACCATGCCTTTGTCCAATCGTGTAAAAGGCTACTCCGCGGTGACGTCCCAGTATTTCTCCGGTAGAATGTACAATGTTACCTGGTTTGGTTGCGAAGCGCTGAGTAAGGAAAGTGTGATAATTCTTATCGGAAATAAAGCAAAGATCTTGGCTTGGCTTAGGTGATACCGGTAATTCCTTCTCTTTTGCTAACTTTTTGACTTCTAATTTACTATATTTGCCCAGGGGGAAAAGGAGATATTTAAGCTTTTCTTGAGTCAAATTGCAAAGGAAGTAAGATTGGTCTTTACTCCCGTCGTTGGCTTTCAGTAGATGGTAGCTATTTCCCGAGTACTCGATGGTGGCATAATGTCCAGTAGCTAAATAATCAGCGCCCAGGGACAGTGCTTTGCTAAGCAAAAAGCCGAACTTTATGTGTTTATTACAGGTGATGCACGGATTTGGAGTTCGGCCCCTTTGATATTCCTGGCAAAAGTGGTTAATTACATAATGCTCAAATTCTCGATGTAAGTCAATCACGGAAAAGGGAATATTCAACACACGGCATATCTGCTCAGCATGACGTTCTTGATATGTGCAGTGCGGAGTGTTCCACAGTTGCATGTGTACTCCGCTGACCTCGTAACCGGCTTCCTTAAGTAGTAGGGCAGTTACTGAGGAGTCCAGTCCTCCACTCAGGGCTACAATTACTCGCTCTCTGCCCATGGCTTACAGGTATCCCTTTTCCGCTAGCAAGTGATTGACCTTTTCCCAGATGATTTCGGAGATTTTCTTCCTGGGTAGTGTGGCATCTACCACCAACCAGCGGTCAGGCTCTTCTGCTGCCATTTTGAGATAGCCTTGTCTCACCTGGCGATGGAATGACAATTCCTGTAGCTCAAACCGGTCCAATAGCTTCCCTCTTCGTGCCAGTCCTTCCTCCGGCGATAAATCCAAGAATATTACGATGTTAGGCTTCACATTTTGTGTTGCCAGGTTGTTGACCATTTGCACGGTGGCGAAATCAAGCCCCCGCCCATATCCTTGATAAGCGGTAGTGGAATGGCTAAAACGGTCACAAATAACTATTTTCCCTTCCTTTAAGGTAGGCTGGATTACGTCAGCAACCAATTGAGTGCGAGAAGCAGCAAAAAGGAGCAATTCAGTTTGTGGGTGAATATTTTCTGTTTTCCGTTTTAGCGTTTTCCTAATTTGCTCGCCGAGAGTCGTTCCTCCGGGCTCGTGTATCAGCACTGCAGGAAGATTTTTCCGCAGTAGCTTCCGGTATAAACCATTAGCCTGAGTGGTCTTCCCACAGCCCTCGCCCCCTTCAAAGGTAATAAATAAGCTCAAAGAATTACTCTAGCTCCTCTATTTGTGATGTTACTTAATATTTTGGTTATTGGGGTCAAGATTTTGGCTTCTAATTGATAGGTATTGTACATGCTGGATATAAGGAGATGGGGAATCAGCAGGATACACCGTATCCAAGCATTGTCTCATATGGTTAGAATTATTGCTCTTGAGGACATAGATTGGTATACCGACTGCTTCAGCATCTCTTATTTTCTGCGGTTTTCGGCTGTAATAGCTTTTGATGGTCAAGAAAAGGTCAGCTTGTTTAAAGTCGGTAACTATTTTTACTTTTCTTCGTTTTTCTTCAGCGACTTGTTTCAATCGAGAACGATTAGCGCCGAAGAGGTAAAGGCGCAGTAACTGCTCGTCACGCTCTTTGGGCATACTTTTTGGTGCTAATGGCATAGCCGTGTTTCCCTTATTTACATTTCCTTGTTCATCTATCCACCGGAATTCTGTCTCAGTTGGCTGTTGATGTAAGACAGCATCCACAGCCTCGCTAACGCTGGGGTGAACAGATACTCTATAGTAGTCAACGATTTCAACTAGCACATCGAAAGTAGGCGGTGCTTTACGTTCCAGGATGGATTTTTGGGTGCGACGCCGTCTTGCTTCCTCATCTCCGAGGGTAACTGTCTGTATTCCGCCAATCAGGTCGGACAAAGTGGGATTCATTATTAGATTCTCCAGCGTATTTCCGTGTGCTGTGCCTATCAGTTGCACTCCACGCTCAGCGATAGTTCGAGCCGCTTGAGCCTCAAGCTCAGTGCCTATTTCATCAATAATGATTACTTCAGGCATGTGGTTCTCTACTGCCTCGATCATTACGGCGTGTTGTTTGGCAGGAGTAGCTACTTGCATTCGTCTGGCATGTCCAATAGCAGGATGGGGAATATCACCATCTCCGGCAATCTCGTTCGAAGTGTCAATCACGATAACACGTTTCTTGAGATCATCAGCTAATACTCGGGCTACTTCTCTTAGCATGGTAGTTTTGCCTATACCAGGCTTTCCAAGGAGTAAAACGTTTTTCCCTGACTCAACGAAGTCCTGTATCAATTTTGCCGTGCCAAACACTGCTCTGCCTACACGACAGGTTAATCCAATTATATAGCCGTTTCTATTTCGTATTGCTGAAATGCGATGAAGGGTGCGTTCAATCCCAGCCCTGTTGTCTCCAGTAAACTCACCAACTCGTGACACCACGTAGTCAAGGTCATCGTGGCTAACTTCCTTGGAATTAATGATCAGTTCCCGGTGGGGGAAGCGAGCTTCGGGAAGACGCCCTAGGTCCAGTACTACTTCTATTAGCTCGCTGCGGTCGTGTTGTTGGTAAAGTGGTTCACGAATATGGGGTGGCAAAATATCAACCAGTGCGTCTAAGTCGTCAGTAATTTCTCTTCGCAAATACACCTTCCTTAGTGAAATTAAGAAAGTATTCATGAAATCTCGAGTCATCAGTTAACTCAGGATGAAAAGAGCAAGCGAGACAATTATTTTGTTTGGCCGCCACTATTGCACCGTTTGATAGCTGGCACAGTATCTCTACTCCAGGTTCTACCTCTCTAATTAGCGGAGCTCGGATGAAAACGCCATGGAATGGATAATCCCCCAGTATTGGGATTGGCAGGTCAGTTTCAAAGCTGTCCGCTTGCCGCCCAAATGCATTCCGCTCAACTTCAATATCCATAATTCCCAAGCTTCCATTTACTGAATTGGTTACCTTCTTCGCCAGAAGCACCATTCCAGCGCACGTTCCTAAAATAGGTAAGCCCTGATAAGCGAGCTCTTTTATTGGCCTGGTTAAATTATAATCTTCCATAAGCCTGATCATAGTCGTGCTCTCTCCGCCTGGAATTATCAACCCGTCTAGTTCATCAAGTTGAGAGGGTAGGCGTATCGCAAGGGCATTAACACCTAATTGGGATAACACTGCAATGTGCTCGACAAAATCGCCCTGAAGGGCTAAGACACCTATTCTCACTACCACCCTCTAGTGGCCAACAATTCTTCGTTGGGTATAGCTTTTATGTCCAGGCCACGCATAGGTTCTCCTAATCCCTTGGATACTTCAGCAATGACTGATGGATCTTGATAATGAGTGGTTGCTTTGACTATGGCTCTTGCCCTGGCTGGGGGATCACTTGACTTGAAGATACCTGAGCCAACAAACACACCTTCAGCTCCAAGCTGCATCATCAAAGCAGCATCGGCTGGCGTAGCTATACCGCCAGCAGCAAAGTTCACCACGGGCAGCCTTCCTGTGTTATGTATCTCGGTCACCAACTCAAAAGGTGCGCCTAAGGCTTTCGCTTCGGCCACCAGCTCTTCCTCAGACAGGGACTGAAGTTTGTGGATTTCATCCTGAACTGCCCGCATATGCCTTACAGCTTCAACAATATTTCCTGTCCCTGCTTCGCCTTTGGTTCTAATCATAGCTGCACCCTCAGCAATACGGCGCAATGCTTCGCCAAGGTCACGACATCCACAAACGAAGGGAACCTTAAAATCATGCTTCCAGACATGATGGCTCTCATCAGCGGGAGTGAGCACCTCGGATTCATCAACAAAATCTACCCCTAGCGCCTCAAGCACTTGGGCTTCAACAAAATGCCCAATGCGGCACTTAGCCATTACTGGGATGCTTACTGTTTGCATTATAGACGAAATTATAGCTGGGTCAGCCATGCGAGCCACGCCGCCGGTGGCACGGATGTCAGCGGGCACGCGCTCCAGTGCCATAACGGCGCAGGCGCCAGCATCTTCAGCGATTTTAGCTTGCTCCGCGGTAACTACATCCATAATTACCCCACCCTTTAGCATTTGCGCTAACCCGGTCTTGACTTTCCAGCTACCTTTGTCCATACCAATTTCATTATAAGGGAGCGTGAGACAAAAATCAAAAATAAGCTAACGCTCCTTTTTTGTATACTCGATTTCCCTTCCCACCTCCTTTAGTTCTTCCTCTAATTGCCTCTATGGTCCTCAAGCATACTGAGGTACCCTTCTTTACCTGGGAAAGGTCTTATCCCATGAAAGTAGAAACCGAAGGGTGGCAAACCAAGTAGAATCTCCAGGACTTTCTGCGCCACACCTTTATTCACCTCCTATGATTGGACGTCTCGTTGGTGTGCCGGCACGCCGTGGATATTTTTCTGGCGAGGGAGATATTTTATCAATGATTACCAGATAACGCTCATCGCTAAGTTCTTCCAGCTCTACTTTCTTTACCTGGTTCAGTTCTCCCCCAAAAACATCAATGGCTTTACCTGCTTGGACCAGTTCTTGTTCGATTTGTCCTTTCTTCTGAGCTATGAATTTTCCCCCCATTTGACAGAAGGGCAATGCTAGTTCCACTAGTGTGGGCAGTGAAGCCACGGCTCGGGAAACAACTAAGGTGAAATTTTCACGTAACAGCGGCCGGTGGGCTATTTCCTCAGCTCTGCCAACTACTACCTCCACATCGTCTAATTCCAGTTGCTCGATAACATGCTGAAGGAAAGTCGCCTTCTTGGCTTTAGAATCGAGAAGCACCAATCTCGACTGAGAAAGAAAGACCTTAAGAGGTATGCCGGGGAAACCGGCGCCAGTACCTATATCGATAATGCTGAATCCAGGTTGTCTTAATTCTTCTTCTGTCAAAGCCGAAATCACAGTCAATGAATCGAGGAAATGTTTTATCTGCACTTCCTGATAATCTGTTATCGTGGTGAGGTTAAACTTCTTGTTCCAACCCACCAATTCTTGATAGTAAAGCTTAAATTGGGTTATCTGCTTGTCACTGAGATTTATGCCCAGCTTCTGAGCGCCGTCAATGAGTTTTTGCATTATAGTGCTTCATCAAAGAAGGCAGCTACTTTTGCAGCAATGGTTGATTCATATCCCCACCAAAAGTGATCTGCACCTTCAATGGTCTCCCATTTCTTAGGGTCGGGAAGGCTCTGGCAGAATTCAATGAATTGAGCCAGAGGGGTGAAATTGTCCTCGCTCCCGGAGAGAAGAAGCTTAGGCTTGAAGCAATCTCTGAGGGGCTGGAAATCGAACATAGCAAGAGGTGGGGAAATTGCCGCCAGGGCTTTAAGCCGTTCGTCATTGAAGCAAGCGGGCAAAGCGAAGCCAGCACCAGCTGAATAGCCAAAGAGTCCAATCCTTTGTGGGTCTATTTCCTTCACTGAAGTCGCAAAGGAGATTGCTGCCCTGACATCCTCTTGTTCGCCAATTCCGTGGCTAAACTCACCTTGACTTCCACCTACGCCACGGAAGTTAAACCTGAATGGGATGAGAGATTTTCGGCCAACCGCTTCAAAGATGCTGACTACCACATTATTATTCATACTGCCGCCGAAGAGCGGGTGAGGATGGCAGATTATCACCGCGGGAAAAGGCTCTGTATCTTCAGGTATGCCCAGTATGCCCTCTAGGAAAAGCTCACCACAGGGAAATTTTACTTTCCTGGTTATCACTCTAATTACGATTCTACGGGGAATTTCTACGACTTTCCAATTACGCCATAGAACTCAGGTCTTCCGTGATTGATAAAGTTTGTCCCTGCCTACTGCCGAGGGCTGGAACTATTCCCCTTATTTTTCTTCTTTGAGGGAAAGGGTATCACACTTGCACTTCTCTAAGCGTATGCTGAAAATCCTTTGCCCAGAATGGTGTAACCTGTAATTAACTTCATTATCTCACTTGTGCCATCTGGAATTACCATCATTCTGGCATCCCTGAAGTATCTCTCTAAGGGCAAATCCTGTGAGAGTCCATTTGCACCGTGGATTTGTATGGCGTGGTATGTGACCTTGACGGCAGATTCGCCTGCATATGCTTTCACCATGGATGACAGTCTCCTGGCGTCTGGGTCTCCTTTGACAATTGTATCGATAGCTTTATATCCCAAAAGCCTTGACGTCTCAATTAAAAGGTTCATTTCATAGAGCATATTTTGAATCAACTGATGTTTGCCAATAGGCTTGCCAAATTGAACTCTTTCCTTGGCGTAGTTCACCGAAGCTTCGAAAGCTGCCTGGGCTATTCCCACTGACATCAATGCCATTCCTGCTCTGGGTATGGTCAGCAGTGCTGAATTTGGTGTCATCACAGTAAACAACTTCATAACTCCTTCTGGCACTGTAGGGAGCTCACCTCTGGCAGAAGCATTTTTCAATATAGCACCCATTTCATTTTCTCTAGGAACCTTACAATTATCAAAAAACATCTCCCCGGTATCTGAGGCGTTCCAGCCTATTTTATGTAACGGGCTTGTCTCAAATGGTGAAATCTCTTTTTCTATAAGGATGAAGGTCTGAACTCCTGTTTGTGTATCTTTTACGTTCACCAGAGCAGTATCACAGGTGGTAGCGTTGCTTATCCAGGTTTTTGTCCCGTTGACAATGTAGTGATCTCCTTCTGGTCTGGCTGTGGTTCGAATGTTTGAAGTGTCACATCCTGCCTCGGGCTCAGTATCGGCAAAAGCTCCCACAAACTCGCCCTTTTCGAGCCTTGGAATTAACCTGCCTCTTACGTCATCTGAGGCTAATGGGGCAAAAATGGCTGGAAGGGCACCCATGCCAGGAAGCGGCAATAAACTTGTCCATACCTTCGATATCTCTTCTGACATTATTCCGAATAGCACAGGGTCCAAAAATGCCTTTATGTTTTCTGGGTCAATGCCGATCCCTATCGTTTGGAAGTTCTTGTTTATCTCTATTTCCTCTTCTCTGGTAAATGGCCCTTCCCTGTCCCTTTTATCAACTATGGGGCCGTATTCCCGTTGCATGAAGTCTCGAAGAGTATCCCTGAACATCCTTTGCTCCTCAGTGAAGTCGAAATCCATAGAACACCTCCTTGTTTTTCCTCGGCTGCGGCGTGCATTAAGGCCTTCCTGTTCGATTCCGGAATGGTGCGATTTTAACAGTCCTTGCTGAAGAGGGCAAGGCTATACCACAAATTTCAATTCAACGGTGCGATTCTAGCCTTTACTAGAGCTCCAAGACTATTTTGATTTCGTCTGAGGAATAAGTCTGTGTCACGAACCCAAGCCTTTTTGCCAATCCTAACATTGCCCTATTATCCTTTAACACTATTCCATAGATACTCTTTAGTCCTTTCTCTTGAGCTATACCTATCAGCATATCAGAGAGTTTCAGCCCTAAGCCACAATGTTGAAAGTCATCAGCCACTAAAACAGCGTATTCACCTGCTTCGCCACCAGATTGAATAATCAGTCTTGCAACCCCCACGTTCCTCTTCTTACCGTTCGAGGTATATTCGCCTATAATAGCCATCTCCCGCTCATAGTCAATGTTGCAGAACCTGGTGAGCATCCCATGTGTTATGTCTTTGATTGAGTAAAAAAATCTAAACCTCATAGATTGTTCTGAAAGCCCTGCTATGAGTTCCCTTTCGAGTAATTCGTCCTCAGGCCTGATGGGTCTTAACAATACAACTCTTCCATCCCTACATCTCCATGGCTGGACATATCTAGTTGGGTAGGGAGATATTATCAAATGGCCATATTCCTGTATTCCCCTTTGTATTGCCTCTTCATCAAGAATTATTCTTGCATCTAGGGCAATAGCAGCATTACTGGTCACAATTAATGGATTAATATCAATTTCTGCTATCTCTGGAAAATCGATGAGCAAGTTTGAGAACTTTACTAAGGTTTCCTCCAACAGTCGCAAGTTAATGGGCGGTCTGGTTCTGAATCCCTGGGATAGTATCTTATAAATCTTGGTTTGTTCCAGCAGTCTTCTAGCTAGTACCTGATTCAAAGGTGGTAGTCCTACCGCAATATCCTTGAAGAACTCTGCCTCTGTCCCTCCGAGGCCAAACATTATCACAGGACCAAAAATTGAGTCCTTTTTACTGCCAACAATGAGTTCATAATCATAATTTGTAATCATCTTCTGCACGCTAACCCCTTCGACATCAGCATCAAGTTTGCATTTCCTGGCATTTTCCATTATTTCGCTAAATGCCTTTTGCACCTCATCAGCGGAGGAAATATTTAGCTTGATTCCTCCGACGTCTGATTTATGGGTTATGTCGGGAGAGGATATCTTCATTACCACTGGATAACCAACTTGTGATGCTATCCTGGCAGCATCTTTAGTATCTTTAGCTACATATGCAATTGCAGAGGAGATTCCATATGTTGTCAGGAACTTTTTTGAGTTTTCCTCAGTCAAAACTGTTCTCCCCGCCTTCACTGCCTTGCGGATGAGTGTTTTTAGATAGTTTTTAGAAGGTCCTGTGTCGAGTGGTAATTCTTCAGGGGTTTCATATAATGACTCCAGATTACGAGCATACTGATACATATATAAATATGTTCTAATTGCTTCTTCGGGGAATTCATAAGTGGGGATTTTGCTCTCGTAAAATAACTGTCTCGCCTTGGCTACTTCTCCATTACCCATCCAGGTGGTCAGAATAGGCTTGTTACTCTTGGCATACTTGATAATAGCCTTTGCTGCTTCAGTGGGCCCAGCTCCACCTTGCGGTGTATATATAGCTATGATGCCGTCAACTCCAGGGTCTTTAACGATAACCCCGATAGTTTTCGTATATCTTTGGGAATCTGAATCTCCAAGAATGTCAACAGGATTAGATTTACTCCAGTTAGGGGGCAAAAACTCATTCAATTTGGTGAGCGCCACATCGCTGAGCTGAGCTAAGTTACCGCCTCTGTCTATCAGGGTATCCGTGGCTAGCACTGCTGGGCCACCAGCGTTGGTTACTATAGCTAAATTTGGTCCTTTAGGTAGCTTAGCGGTGTTCAGTATAGAAGCGCAGTTGAAAAGGTCCTCAATTTCTTCTACTCTCACGACACCAGCTCTACGAAAAATAGCATCATAGTACGAATCTTCGCCTACCATAGCTCCTGTATGGGACTTGGCTGCCTTGACACTCTCTTGGAACCTTCCCCCCTTTAATACGATTATCGGCTTTGTTCTAGCGAAACCTCTGGCAGCACTCATGAATTTCTTGGCGTTTCCTATGGATTCTAAGTATATAATTATGCTTCTGGTCTCAGGATCCTCACCAAAGTAATCTATTAAGTCACCGAAATTGATATCTAGCATAGAACCCAGTGAAACAAAGGCACTGAAACCAATACCTTTACTGGTCGCCCAATCAAGGACGGCGGATCCTAGTGCACCGCTTTGTGACAAGAAGGCCACGTGTCCAGGTTCAGGCATTCTGGTGGTGAATGTTGTATTTAAATTAGCGCTGGGTCTAATTACGCCCATGCAATTAGGTCCCATTATCCTAATATCATATCTGCTGGCTATATTTGCTATTCTATCTTCGCGCGATTTTCCATCCGCTCCTATTTCCTTAAAACCAGCGGAAATGATGATGATGGCCTTAACACCAGCCTTGCCAATTTCTTCGACTAAATCAGCAACGCCTTTAGCAGGTGTAACAATGACAGCGAGATCAGGAAGTTCAGGTAATGAATTTATGTCAGGATAGCATTTTATGCCGAGTGCTTTTTCTCTATTGGGGTTTACAGGATATATTTTACGGCTATCCTTAGCCAGCAACAAATTTTCTAGAATTATTTTTCCTACTGTGCCTTCCCTATCTGTAGCTCCAACCACAGCTACACTGCCGGGGTTAAAAAACAGCTTTATCTTTTCCATGGTCTTCTCCCTATCCTTGCTAGTTAGCAGTCTGCTTGATTAATAATTTATGCACAGCCCCATATCCATTAATGTTATCGCTATTATAGTATCTCATACGGTCAGTGGAAGGGAAATCTTTACTTTCGTTAACCTTCGTAGCACAGCCGCCTCCTTTGACGATTGCGAGCAAAATTGGTAAGCTACATGATTCAGGAGTGAAATGACTAGCAACGTGAATATGGAGAAGATTGTTTCTTTGTGCAAGCGAAGGGGCTTTGTCTTTCCCAGCAGTGAGATCTACGGTGGTTTGGCCAGTTGTTGGGATTATGGACCTATGGGGGTGGAGCTAAAACGTAATATTAAGGATGCCTGGTGGAGGACTATTGTCCAACAGCGAGAGGATGTGGTTGGTCTGGAAACGAGCATCATGATGCATCCAAAAATCTGGGAGGCAAGCGGACACATTGCTAGTTTCACTGACCCCTTGGTGGAGTGTAAGTCATGTCATCTGAGGTGGAGGGCTACCGAGGTAGATAGGGATAGGTGCCCCAAATGCGGAGGGGAGCTAACTGAGCCCCGTATGTTTAATCTGATGTTCAAAACGCTTATGGGTCCTGTTGAGGATGAGGCAGGCACTATTTACCTCCGCCCTGAGACTGCCCAAGGGATGTTTGTCAATTTTGATAATGCTGTAACTATTTCGAGGAGGAAACTACCTTTAGGCATTGCTCAAATTGGCAAATCGTTCCGCAATGAGATTACGCCGGGCAATTTTATCTTCAGGACTAGAGAATTTGAGCATATGGAGCTGGAATATTTCGTGAAGCCGGATACAGCTAAGTATTGGTTTGATTATTGGGTGAAGGAACGATTTAACTGGTATACCAATCTTGGCATCAGAAAGGAAAATCTCCGTTTGCGACAGCATGGTAAAGGAGAGCTAGCTCATTATGCTAAAGATTGCTATGACGTTGAGTATTTATTTCCCATGGGATGGTCGGAACTAGAGGGTATTGCCAATCGCGGAGATTATGACCTAAGTCAGCATGCCGAATACAGTGGTAGGGATCTCAGCTATTATGACGACGAAAGTGGGCAACACTATATTCCTTACATTATTGAGCCCTCGGCTGGTGTTGAACGTTCTTTTTTGGCTTTCATCATTGATGCCTATCGAGAGGAGATGGTGGAGGGGGAAAAAAGGGTGGTCTTACGTCTTTGTCCTTCTTTAGCACCCATAAAGGTGGCTGTTCTGCCTTTGAGCAGGAACGAAAAGTTAACTCCTCTAGCCAGGGAAATTCATAAGCAGCTGCGCTCTAACTTCATGACCTGGTATGATGATTCTCAGAGCATTGGGCGAAGATATCGGCGTCAGGACGAAATTGGCACGCCGTTCTGTGTTACCGTAGATTTTGAGTCTCTGGAGGATCACCAGGTCACCATCAGGGATAGGGATAGCCTGGCACAAATCAGAGTGCCTATAGGGGAGCTCGAGAAAACTTTGCGAGCCAAGCTGAATGGTGAACCTTTTGATGTCTCTTCCCTATGGGCAACAAGGCAGAAATAAGGCTGCTCTACGTCAGGCTACTTCATTAGCTTAAACGCCGCGACATCCACTAATCCCAAATCGGTCAATCTCAATTCGGGAATTACCGGTAAGGCGAGGAAGGAAAGGATGGAAAACGGTGCGGCCGGCAAATTGCCTAAACTTGCAGCAGCTTTTTCTAGTTGTTCAAATTGAACTACCACTGTTTTCAAAGGCTCGGGGGAGAGCAATCCAGCGATAGGCAGTGGCACGGAGGCTAGGGTCTGTCCTGCAGCGCAGACGACAAGTCCACCTTGTAAATTTTCTATCTGCTCGATTGCAGTAAAGATGTCGGCATCATTAGTGCCTACGGCTATTATGTTGTGGGAATCGTGGGCTATTGATGAGGCTAAAGCTCCTTTCTTCAAGCCAAAGCCTTTGACCAGTCCGACCCCAATGTTTCCGCTAGCTTTATGCCGTTCCACCACCACGAGCTTCAGGATATCATTCTCAATGTCAGAGACGATTATTCCTCGGTCGCTTTTCACCTTTTGCAGTCTTTTTCTGGTAACTATTTGTCCCGGCACGATTTCGATAACTGGCTGAGTTTCGCTGTTGGTGGTTAGTCTAATTTGCTCAGTGGTAAATGGCTTCTTAATATGTATTGTATTTGTCAATCTAGGTGAGATTTGGGGTGTTGAGAATAGGCATTTACCTTTTTTAGCTACCAGCTTACCTTGATAGAACACCATATCTACGGTTAATTTGGGAAGTTCGGTGAAGGTGATGAGGTTAGCCAGGTAGCCTGGAGCAATAGCTCCAAGGTTACCTAGTTGGAAATATTCGGCGGCATTTATGGTAGCCAATTGCAAAGCTCGAATTGGGGCTAGTCCATGGCTAATGGCTTTTCTCACCACGGCGTCGACATCACCTTCCCGGAGCAAGTCGGAGCAAGTGCGGTCATCCACTACAAAGAAACATCTTTTGTAAGTGTTGTCATTGATTAGTGGCAGAAGGGCGTCAAGGTTCTTCTCTGAGGAACCTTCTCTAATCATGAGATACATCCCCCGTTTTAACCTTTCGCTACCTTCTTCAAAAGTTGTGCATTCGTGGTCGGACAGGATTCCCGCTGCCTTATAGGCATTGAGTTTCTTGCCACTTAGTCCTGGGGCATGTCCGTCAATTATTTTGCCTTGTGCAGCATTAATTTTGCGTAGTATTTCGTTATCGCCATTTATTACGCCGGGGAAATTCATCATTTCCCCCAGTCCGATAACATTTTGGAGGGTGAGGATTTGCTCTATTTCTTCCACACTGATTCTGGCACCTGATGTCTCAAGAGAAGTTGATGGCACACATGAAGGAGCCATGAAGAATATGTCCATGGGCAAGTTTTGTACCCAATCAATAACAAATCTTATTCCTTGGATGCCACAAACATTGGCAAGTTCATGCAGGTCGGTGACCGAGGCTAAGATTCCTCTGGGCACAACTGCTTCAGCATATCGAGCGGGATGGAGCATGGAGCTCTCAATGTGGATATGCCCATCAATTAGCGCTGGAGACAAGTATTCGCCTTCCAGGTCAATGATTTCCTTCGCCTCGGTGTAATCTCCGATCCCGGCAATCTTGCCATCGTAAATAGCTACGTTGCCTTGCTCTATTTCGCCGATGAAGGTGTTTATGATGTGGGCGTTCTTTAGTAGCAAGTCTGGTAGAGAATCCCCTCTGGCCACGGAAATAAGTTCAGCTAGATTCATCGTCCTCAAAAACACATATATCTGGTAAGTTGCGAAATTTCTGATTGAGATCAAGCCCATAACCAACAATAAATTTATCAGGCATGGTGAACCCTAGGTAGTCAATAGATACCGGAACCTTGTGGTGGGATGGCTTATCGGTTAGAGCACAAAGCTTTAAGGAAGCAGGCTTTTTCTTTCCTAAATAATTGAGCAAGAAAGAGATGGTAAGCCCGGTATCTACAATATCCTCAATCACAAGGACATCTCTGCCTTTTACAGGAGTTTTGGGTCTTTGAACTACTTTGACTTTGCCTGAACTCTGCGTGCCAGCGCCATAGCTGCAAAGCTTGATGAAATCGATTTCCACTGGCAAATCCAGTTGGCGAATAAGGTCAGCCATGAACACAAAGGAGCCTTTGAGGACGCCGATAAGCAAAGGATACTTGCCCCGGTAATCTTCTTTTATCTCGTTGGCTAGTTTGGCTACGGCGTTCTTTATTTTCTCTCTGCTGATGAGCACTTTAAGTTGACGATCTTTATCTGGCATTATCTTTATCGCTTGAATTCCTTATAGCGCCGTGCTAAATTAGCTGTGGGGCTGTAGCTCAATCGGGAGAGCGCCTCAATGGCATTGAGGAGGTAGTGGGTTCGAATCCCATCAGCTCCACATTTACTTTAGAGTTAACGCTTATTAAGTTGACATAAAGCATGCTAATTCTTGTTTTCCTTAGCAGTAGATGTTTCTTGCGGTTGCTCTTTTCTGGTTTGGCGGAAAAAGAAATACCAAGCTAGCGTTCCTATGCCGACTACTGCTATCACCAGGCTGGTGATGAAGAGGGGACGAAATTCTGGAGCGAGGAGCTTTGATAGGCCACCCCCAAAAGCTCCTAAGGCGAGGTAAATCCCCTCCCAGATTAGCAGTTGGATAAGCACACCTATAAAGAAGTATCGGAAACGAATGCGCGTTGTACCATAAGTAACTGAAGCAAGAACTCCAAGCCCCGGGGTAAGTCTTGCCATAATCAGGTTGGGTAGAGCAAACTTTGCGATTTTTTGCCTTGTCTTTTCCAGGCGTTCCCTTGTGATTCGGATACGCTGGCCAAATTTGTCCACGAGCCTGTCTCCAAAGGAGTGTGAAAACCAATAGGTTGATGTGGAACCACACAAGCGTCCCGCAGGTGCTAGGATCAAGAAGGGAGCTAGGGAGGCAGTACTACCTGTCCCATGGACAATCTGGAAGCCGGCAAAAACTATTAGGCCTTCTATGATTGGGTATGTAGGCAGACCCATCTCGGTAAGCATGGCAAGCAAAAATATAATAGCCAGCCCTAATAAGCTGCCTGCCGTCACAGTCCCAAGTATTTGAACTACATCCTGCCACATAGTTATGAATCAGGAAATTTCTTATTAATCTTTCCCGTCTTTATTAAGTAAGTTTAGCTTATATGCCGTGTGCTAGTAAAGTATCTGGCTCACTGGCAATATTGGAGACGGAAACGCTACCGAGTTGACTTTTGGTGTTACTTTTTTGGAGATGGCAGGTATAATAGAGTATTTGGTTTGGGGAAATCTTGAAAGAGCGTATTCTCATCGCTGTAGCCTGGCCTTATGCTAATGGGCCTTTGCATCTTGGGCACATTGCCGGAGCATATCTGCCTGCTGATATCTTTGCTCGTTATCATCGCCTTAAGGGCAACGAAGTGCTTATGGTCTCGGGTAGTGACCAGCATGGAGCGCCAATTTTAATTCGCGCTGACCAAGAATCCAGGTCTCCACAGGAGTTGGTGTCCAGGTATCACCAACAATTCCTTGATTGCTGGCAAAAGTTAGGCATTTCTTTTGATTTATTTACCACCACGGGCACTCAAAACCATGCTCAGGTTGTGCATGATATTTTTCTAACCTTGCTCGATAAGGGTTATCTTTATAAGGATAGGGCACTGCAAGCTTATTGTCCTAAGTGTCAACGTTTTCTTCCTGACCGTTATCTTAAAGGTGTATGTCCTTATTGTGGTTTTTCTGAGGCAAGGGGGGATGAATGTGACCAGTGTGGTAGACCGTTAAGCCCTTCGGAACTTAAGGACTTACACTGTTCTCTTTGTGGTACTCCAGCACGGCTCGAGTCTTCCGAGCATTTCTTCTTACGACTCAGCGCTTTTCAGGATAAGCTAAAGGAATGGGTAGTAGCTCAATCTCACTGGCGGAGAAATGTGGCTGGCACTACATGGAAGTTTTTGAATGAGGGATTGAGGGATAGGGCGATAACTCGCGACCTAAATTGGGGTGTAACTGTACCACAAACAGGATTTGAGCAGAAGCGAATTTATGTCTGGTTTGAGGCAGTTATTGGCTATTTGTCCGCAACTAAAGAGTGGGCGAAGTTGCATCATGATGAGCAAGCTTGGAAGCTTTTCTGGCAGGGAGATGCAAAAAGCTTCTACTTTGTAGGTAAGGATAACATTTTTTTTCACACCATTGTCTGGCCAGTGATGCTGATGGGCTATGGTGGACTAAACTTACCTTACGATGTTCCTGCTAATGAATTTTTGACTATAGAAGGAAAGCGGCTTTCTACCAGCCGTAATTGGGCGGTTTGGCTTCCTGATTATCTGGAACGGTATGACCCTGATCCATTGCGCTATATTCTATCAGTGAATATGCCTGAGACTGGGGATAGTGATTTTTCCTGGCGTGAGTTCGTTCGTCGAGCTAACAATGAATTAGTGGCCACCTATGGTAATTTGGTTCATCGTGTTCTCAGCTTCGCTTATCGCAATTTTGATGGAGCGGTGCCTTCCCCAGGTGACGTTGATTCACAGAGCCAAACATTGCTTCATGAAGCGGAGACGATGCTTAACGAGGTGGATAGGTTGCTCTACCACTGTAGATTCAAGGAGGCAATTAAAGAGGCTATGTCTTTGGCTCAAAAGACAAATCGTTATCTTGACAACCAGGCCCCATGGAAAACGATTGAGAAGGATCGTCAAGCTTCAGCTAGATCTATTTATACTGCAATATCGAGCCTATCAGCGTTGAAAACTGCTCTTTATCCCTTTCTCCCCTTCAGTTCCGAAAAGCTTCATTCTCTTCTTGGTTTTGAAGGAAGCCCCAGTGAGGTCGGCTGGAAATTTCAATTGCCGGCAGAGGGGCAAAAGCTACGCCAACCGCAGCCATTATTTAGCAAGCTGGATGAAGATATCGCTGAGCAAGAGAGTAGTCGGCTTGGCTCAGCGTGTGACTGGTGAGATAAATGGAGCTTGATACTATCTATCAGCCTATCCAGGAGGACTTACAGAAGGTGGAGGAGAGTCTAGTCTCAGTTGTCGATGTTAATATACCGGTTCTAAAGAAGCTACTGGACTACATAATCAAAACTAGTGGTAAGAAGATTCGTCCTGCTCTTACTCTATTTAGCGGGAAGTTTTATAACTACGATTTGGGACTTTTGCTTCCTGTAGCCACGGCAATGGAGTTGCTGCACACCGCTACGTTGGTTCACGACGATGTTGTGGATAACTCGCTACAGCGGCGTGGTAAAGCAACAGTAAACAAATTGTGGGGTGATACAAGTGCAGTATTGGTAGGGGATTATCTGTTAGGTAAATGTGCTGAATTAACGGCAGAGACGGAAAATATCGAGGTTATGAAGCTTTTGAGCAACACTGTTATGGTCATTTCTTCAGGCGAGTTAAGACAAAAAGAGCTTTCGTTTAACGGGGAACAGAATAAGGATGATTATTATCGTTGGATTGCAGCTAAGACCGCCTCTCTTTTTTCAGCAGCAGCCGAGTCGGGAGCAATTTTGGCTAATTCTCCTGAAGAAGCAATTCATGCTTTGAGAGATTATGGCTATAATTTGGGCATGGCTTTTCAGGTTGTAGACGATGTTTTGGACTTTACTGGTAATGAAGTAGAGCTAGGTAAGCTTCCAGGCTCCGACTTAAGTCAAGGGGTATTGACTTTACCAACCATAATCTTTCTGGAACGCTATCCCAACGATGATACGGTAAAGAAAATTTTGGAAAGTGAAATTGCCGAACATATGGAATTGGTTAGGGATAAGATTTGCCAATCATCGGTTATTCAAGACTGTATTGATATCGCTCGGCATTTTTCGCTCCAAGCCTGCCAGGCATTGGAAATTTTGCCTGACAAGTTTCCTCGCTCCCATCTGGTTGATTTAGCTCACTACGTTGTGCGAAGGAAAGGATGAAAAACTAGCTGGTAGCTGGTTTTGGCAATAGCCCTTCAAATAGCTTATCCAGGTCAGGTTCTTCCAAGGTTTCTCGCTCGATAAGGACAATCGCCATTTCCTTTAGTTTTGCTTTATGAGTGGTCAGGATTTTCTTGGCAGTGGAGTAAGCACGTTGAATAAGATTGTGCACCTCTTCATCTATCTCGTCAGCTATCTTATCGCCATAGTCTCTTTGCTCGCTAATCTCGCGGCCCAGGAAAACAAGCTCATGCTTTTCTCCTAAAGTGCGTGGTCCTAGCTTATCGCTCATCCCGTATTCGGTAACCATTTTGCGAGCTAATTTAGTTGCTTGTTCCAGGTCATTTTGTGCTCCTGTGCTTATCTCACCGAGGGCAATTTCTTCAGCAGTTCGTCCACCTAAGCTAACTGCTAACCTGTCTTCGAGTTGAGGTTTAGTCCAGAGATGGTGCTCTTCGATGGGCAGGAAGTGCGTCCAGCCTCCCATCATTCCTCGAGCGATGATAGAGACTTTGTGCACTGGGTCAGCATTGGGCAACATCTTGGCTACCAAAGCGTGTCCGCTTTCATGGTAAGCGATGGTTTCTCTTTCCTTTTTGGTAATTACGCGGGTTTTTCTTTCCGGACCAGCGATAACCCTGTCGGCGGCATCCTCAAGCTCCTTCATGGTGATATCTTTGCGGTTGTGTCTGCCTGCCAGGAGAGCTGCTTCGTTAAGTAGATTAGCTAAATCAGCCCCGCTGAAGCCAGGAGTTTGTCTTGCGATCACTTCTAGATCAACTTTTGGTGCTAGTGCCTTGCCTTTGGCATGCACTTCCAGGATAGCTTTACGCCCTTTGATATCTGGCGTATCAATAAGGATATGGCGGTCGAAACGACCGGGGCGCAACAAAGCTGGATCAAGTATATCAGGACGATTAGTAGCAGCTACGACTATAACGTTAGTATTAGTATCAAAGCCATCCATTTCGGCGAGGATTTGATTCAAAGTTTGCTCTCTTTCATCATGTCCACCACCTAATCCAGCGCCGCGATGGCGGCCAACGGCATCGATCTCATCCATGAAAATCAGGCTTGGTGTAGTACGTTTTGCTTGTTCAAATAAGTCTCTAACTCTAGAGGCGCCGACGCCGACGAACATTTCCACAAATTCACTGCCGCTAATGGAGTAAAAAGGCGCCTTGGCTTCTCCAGCTATGGCTTTGGCTAATAAAGTCTTACCGGTTCCTGGCGGACCTACCAGGAGAACGCCCCTGGGGATCCGAGCACCTAAGGCGCGGAATTTCTCAGGCGTCTTGAGAAACTCCACTACTTCCTGAACCTCCTCTTTTGCCTCCTCAATCCCGGCGACATCGGCAAAAGTCACCCTAGGGTTAGCGGGGGAATTTAATCGAGCACGACTTTTGCTAAAGTTGAATGCTTGCATGCTTGCTCCACGAGCTGAGCGGAAAAAGAAATAAAATAATACACCAAGTAATGTAATAGGCAATATTACTTGTAACGCTATCATCCCCCAGTTGGTGCTGCTGGGTTTGACGTCGATAGGAACCTCTACTCCCGCTTCCTTGAGGTAATTAGAGAGCTCAAGCGTGCTACCTTGAAATGCCGTGGTATACAATGTCTCGTCATCTTTAATACCAATGAGGGTGTTCCCATCTTGCTTGATGAGATCAATTTGCCCCTCCTTGGCATAGCTTATGAACTCAGGTAACTCTACTTTTGTGGGACCTTGCTGTATCCTCGGTACGAGGACAAACATGAGGGTAATTGCTACCACTAAAAGCAGTATGTAAAAGAATCCGCCTCGCCACCATTTAGTTTTCATAACCTTATGTTTATTATAGCAACTATGGTATAAATGTAAAATTAAGCCGTTAATATCATTGTGAGCACGGAGTCGAGCTAACCAAGAGAATTATAGGTTCTCTGGAGCAATAGAGCATCTCCTTCCAGGTTAGGGCTTTCACTGATAACCAATCCCTTGACGTTGAAATCTTTCAAAGCTTTAGCTAAGCCAACATAATCAAAATCCGATTCCTTCAAATTCAGATGTTTGATTTCACCCTTTGCGCCGTAGGCTATTCCTGAAACATGTATATGCATATTATCCAGAGCCACTCTTCCCAATTGACGCTCTATTTGTTCCAGGATGCTGGCAAATTCAGCATATGAGTTGAACTTTCCGGCACGAGCATGCCAATGAGCGAAGTCAATGCAAGGGGCAACTCCTTTAATCTCGCTACTCAAACTTAACACCTCCTCCAAAGTGCCGAACTGGCTGATTTTTCCAGTAACCTCAGGCCTAACCCAAAGCTGATTTTGGTCGAATTTTAGCTTGTGCATTATATCTTGCAGGTTCTTTTTCACCACGGAATAGGCTTTATCTGGCGGGTCACCCATGTAATAAGCGGCATGGAAGACTACGGTTCTTGCTCCACATAGAGAGGCAATTCGAACTGTGTCTAGTAATCTTTCTTGGCTAGCGGTTATTTTTTCAGCTTCCCTGGCATTCAAGTTTATATAATAAGGTCCATGCGAGCTAAGGGCAATTCCCTTCTCTTTGGCCAACTTTCCTATGCTCCGAGCAGTAGACTCCCCCATTTTTACCCCTCTTACAAACTCCAGTTCCATGCAACCAAGTCCCAGCTCGGCGATGCGGCGAATGCCACCTTCTGTGGAGCGATCTTTGGCGCTGTTAGGAACCCCCGCAGAACCAAAAAGCAATTCCATAACAATTGAGTGTAGTATAAACAGAGAGGAAAACCTCGTCAAAGATATCTTTGTTGCCTTGTGGCACAAACTATTGACTTTAGCTTCAATAGAGATATAGAATTAGCCGATTTCTGTAGGGTCATTGTAGAATCAAGGGCGACTCTTCGAGATAGTAATGCGGGTTTTATTGATAAATCCTCCTTACCCAGAAGCTGAAGGGCTTCATGTTGCCTTAAGCATACCTTCCATAGCGGCAGTGTTGGAGGAGGCAAGGGTAGAGGTACAGGTTTTGGATTTCCTGGTTAGCAAGTACTCTTTCCAAAACCTTGAGAGGAAGCTAAGGGAATTTAAGCCTGATATTGTTGGGGCGACGTCGGTTACCCTTAATTATCCTGCGGCTCGTCGGATTCTTAAAGCTTGTAAAGAAATAGATCATAGGCTGATCACGATCATAGGGGGGCCTCATGTAACTTTTAGTGTGGAGGAGACCCTGCGTGAATCACCGTTCATAGATATCGTGGTGGTAAGGGAGGGAGATGAGACGGTGGTGGAGCTAGTGGAAACCATTGCGAGGGACACCGATCTGAGCCTGGTTAAGGGGATAGCTTTTAGAAAAGATTCAGAAATAGTGGTCACTCCTGAGCGTCCATTCATCCAAAATCTCGATAAGCTTCCATTTCCAGCAAGACATTTGCTTCCCGTATCTAGATATCTAGCATTGCAGGCGGCGTGTGGTTTATCGACAAGTAGAGGCTGTCCCTTTGATTGCTCTTTTTGTGTGGGACACCGAATGGTTGGGAAAAAGGTAAGATACCGTGACCCGAGGGTAGTAATAGATGAAATGGAGCATATCATGAAACTGGGGTTCAAGTTACTGGCCTTCGAAGATGACTTTTTCACTGTTAACCATAAACATTGTACGGGCATCTGTGATGAAATTACCGCTCGGCGGTTAGATGTCATGTGGGCAGCTTATGCTCGGGTGGACTCGGTAGATAAACCTTTGCTGGAGAAGATGAAACAGGCTGGGTGCTTTGCTCTGTGTTTTGGGGTAGAGAGTGGCAATCAGAAGATTTTGGATTTAGCTCATAAAAAGATCACGCTAGCGGAGATAAGGGAAGCTATTAAGCTATGCCAGGATTCAGGGTATGATTTCATTGCTTCTTTTATTGCTGGGCTTCCCGGTGAAACTGAGGATACTTTGAGGCAGAGTGTGGAATTTGCCGAAAGCCTTGGTGAAGGTGGGTGGGGGTTTCATATTTTGTCTCCCTTCTTTGGAACGGAGGTCAGGGAGAAGGCTGCAGAGCTTGGCCTCAACATATTAACCAATGATTGGGAACGCTATGATTGCAATCAAGCTATATGCGACACTGAAGGGATAAAGGCGGAGACGTTAAACAAAGTAGTTGATGGAATTACTCAGATGTATTATGACCAGCGTGTCAGGGATGCTTTGTCAGAGAAGCTCTCTGACAAAGAACTGAAAAAATGGCAGGGCGAGGAATCGCAAAACTTGGTATGGCAATTATTGCACCAGGAAGTGATTGAAGAACAGGGAAAGATAAGGATAGATGGTAATCCTTCAGAAGTGGGGAAATACAGTGCCGAATTGCAAACGCGAGTGTGGAATACCCTTTCTTTTCCTCTTGAGTTTGTCAAGACAGAGATTGGGAGGTTGATAGACAACAACTACTTGACTTACCAATTAGACGACAAGCACATTATATGGAAGTGGAATGAGTGAGGTTGCTTGTTTGTCAAGGGCAGCAGCGATGCCAATGTGATCAAAGTGATCGCGGGTCGCTAGAAATTGGATCAGGCTTGGCCATATTCTACAATTTATGGTGGTGTGTTGGATTTTGCTCAATCTAAGAAGTAGATGACTTTCTCTGTTAGAGAAGTGATTTCAAAAGGTGGGTGTCCGGGGTATCTTACGGCTGTTATCGCGTGCCTTGGGAAAGAAGAATTTTGGATTGTAACTTCTTCTCTAATAAAATAGCAATTATCGAGCTGATCTTACGGATATTTTTGCTGATTAAATAGATATGGAAAGAAGCCTGGTTATCATTAAACCTGATGCTATACAAAGAGGATTAGCTGGAGGAATTATATCTCGGCTTGAAAATAAAGGACTCAAAATTGTGGCGGTGAAAATGCTTTGTATGGATAAAGCATTGGCTCAACGGCATTATGCTGTTCATAGAGATAAACCATTCTTTAATGAGTTGGTCGATTTTATTACCTCTGGGCCTGTCATCGCTATGGTTTTACAAGATGATGATGCAGTGAAAGTGATACGGCAAACGATGGGTGAAACTGACCCGGCAAAAGCTATGCCGGGCACTATCAGAGGTGACTTTGGTGGAGACATCAGCCGTAATTTGATACATGGCTCCGATTCGGTGGAAAACGCTAGAAGCGAGATTGCTCTTTTCTTTTCGGCTGAGGAAATTGTTGGCCCTTCTATTGAATTCTGATTATGGGGGTTGCCTTATCCCAGAGTCCTTCTAGTTGATAGTAATCTCGCTGTATCGTTGTGAATATGTGAACAATTACCGAGCCGAAGTCAGTAAGCATCCAACCTGAATCAGGGGTGCCTTCTTTGTGGTGAGGGATAACCCCTTTGTTTTTCATTGTTTCGTTAATGCCTTGCGTGATAGCTTGAATATGCCGATCTGAATCTCCGCTACAAATGACAAAATAATCCGTAAATGAACACACCTTCCTCGCATCCAGCATGACAATGTTTATTGCTTGCTTCTGCGATGCAGCTTCAGTAGCTAATTGTGCTATTCCTTTAGCTTTCAGGAAGATGCCACCTCCCCATCCTGTCTATAATTATAGCCTTTTCTTCAGAAATAGGAAAGGGGGTAGCGCCCGCTACCCCCTTTCCTAAATGAGGCGGGAGGTTTACTGGTAGGAAATCTTAGCTGGCTCTGGGGTTCCTATCTTGACTGTTTTGGAAGTGGTACCTATATGAGATGTGGGGAATCGTTGATTACGCCGCAGGAAAGAAGGAACATCAAGCTTTTCGCTACCGCTTGCTATCAAGTGACGCAGCTCTTCAGCGTTAGTTATCCCTTTGCCATACTGGCTGGTAAACCCAGTGGCGATAATAGTGAGCTGTAGCTCGCTATCCATCTTCGGGTCATATACTACTCCGAAGATTATATTGGCGCCGGGATCCACTGCATGGCTGATTACCTCAGCAGCTTCATTGCATTCGAAGAGTGTTAGGCTAGTCCCGCCAGTGATGTTGAACAGTACGCCTTTGGCCCCGGTTATGGACACGTCTAACAGTGGACTGGCTAAAGCAGCTTTAGCAGCTTCAGCAGCTCGATTTTGCCCACTACCTCTCCCCACGGACATCCAAGCTGGGCCGGCATCTTTCATCACTGACTTGACATCAGCAAAATCTAAGTTAATTAACCCTGGAACGGTGACCACCTCGGAGATAGCCTTTACTCCTGATCGAAGAGCGTCATCTGCAAATGCAAAAGCGCTATCCACGTTTGTCTTGGCATCACAAAGTTGAAGAAGCCGATCATTTGGGATGATGATAAGCGTATCAACCTTACCTGACAAGGAGACCAATCCTTCTTCAGCTACCTGAGACCGATGTGACCCTTCAAAACTGAAGGGTTTGGTTACTACAGCGATGGTCAGAGCACCGGACTGTTTGGCTAGTTCAGCTATTACGGGTATGCCACCAGTTCCTGTGCCACCACCCATTCCAGCGGTAATAAATACCATATCGGTACTTTCAAAGAGCTCCTCGATAATTTGACGGCTTTCCTCTGCTGCTTTAGCTCCAACTTTATGGTCGCCACCGACACCCAAACCTCGGGTCAGTCTCTCCCCTAACTGGATTTTGGTCGGTGCTTCAGCTAGAGCCAATGCCTGGCCATCTGTGTTCATAGCTATGAAGTCAACGCCTTTTATCCCTTGCCGGACCATTCGGGTAACGGCATTACAGCCGCCTCCTCCAATGCCTATAGCCTTTACTTTTGCTGGTGACGGAGTATAAATTTGTTTTGCCATTCTAACCTCCTTTTTAATTCATTAGTTAGCTGCGGAGTAGTCTTCTAACAAGACTCACAAAGCCACCCAAGATTCCGGCCCTTTTCACTCGGAAGGCAGCTCCTTCTTTGCCATTGATCGGCCACAGGACTAGTCCAAGAGTGGTGGCGTAGGCCGAATCATTCAAGATATCGGAGATGCCATAGATTCCCGAATTCAAAGGGAGTCCTTTGCGCACAGGTATTTGCAGCACTGAACGTCCTAGTTCCTCAAACCCGGTTAAGTTGGCAGTTCCACCGGTGAGCACTAGGCCAAATGGGGCTAATGACCGATAATCGCTGGTAGGCATTTCCAGAAGGATGAGTTGGAGTAATTCTTCCATGCGAGAACGGGTGATATCGCATAAGTCACGGTAAGAGGCACTATGCCCATTTTCGATACCTACCTGGTCTTCTTGGTCGACCTCCAAGTCCGGAGTGACATTACCATATCGCTTCTTCATTTTTTCGGCTATGCTGAAAGGCAAGCCTAATCCAATTGATATATCGCTGGTTACTTGGTAGCCAGCTACTGGAATAATAGAGGTGTGATAGATGTTGCCACCCTTAAATACTGCAATGTCTGTTGTGCCACCACCAATGTCGGCCATTATGACGCCGGCTTCTCTTTCCTCTTGTGTTAACACGGCTTCACTACTAGCTAGTGGCTCTAGGATTAGATCTTCAACTTCGATACCAGCACTGCGAACACATTTAACCAAGTTTTGCACTGCGGTTGCTGAAGCGGTGATGATATGTGTTTCTACATCAAGTCTAGTGCCATGCATGCCTACTGGTTGTGTTATTCCCTCCTGTCCATCTAGGGCATAATAGCGAGGGATAGCATGAAGTAGTTTCTTTCCTTCAGGGACAAAAATGCTGCGAGCTACTGATAACGCTCGTTTAAGGTCTTCAGGACGCACTAGTCGATCAGTGCGCGGAATGGATACTACCCCTTGATTATTCAAGCAGCTTATGTGTCTGCCAGTAACGCCGATATAAGCCGAATCCATGCGTATGCCGCTGATTCTTTGAGCTTCCTTCACTGAGGAAAGAACAGATGCCCTAGCTTCATCCATGTTGACTACTGTACCTTTGTGTAAACCATGGGAAGGAACGACCCCCACTCCCAGGATTTCGATGTCATTTTCTGCTTTAACGTCGGCCATGATGGTGGCTATTTTAGTCGTGCCTACATCAATAGCTGAGATAATCTTCCTTCTTGGCATTTTCACCTCCTTTGTTTTTTTGGGATTCTCTGTATATCAGCTGAGTCGCTCGGCTATCCTTAATTTAGCACTGCGACTGCGTGGGTTGGATTTTGTCTCCAACGAAGTAGGTCTAATGACCTTCCTTGATATGAGCTTTAGGGTAGGCATTTCAGTGCTAGATTCTCGACGCATGAATTGTTTGACTATGCGGTCTTCCAGAGAATGATAGCTAATGACTGCTAGCCTACCGCCGGGGCGAAGGAGGTTGATGGTCTGCCCAAGGGCTGTCTCCAGGTTCTCTAATTCACCGTTGACAGCGATACGAAGTGCCATAAAAGTCCTGGTAGCAGGATGAATTCTGGTATGCTTGCTACCCAGGACTTGCTTGACTACCCGAGCGAGTTTCAAGGTAGTGTGAATGGGGCGGTTCTGGACGATGCGTTGCGCTATTTTTCGACTGTGGCGCTCTTCACCATATTCTCGTAGGATCCGCGCTAACTCCTGTTCACCCAGGGTATTGACCAGGTCATCAGCGGTTAACCCTTGATTGGTGTCAAAGCGCATGTCCAGAGGCGCCTCGAGGTGGAAACTGAAGCCACGTTGTGCTGTGTCTAGTTGCAAAGAACAAATGCCAAGGTCGAACAAAATACCATCAACGGGATGGAAATCATGTTGCTTGCAAATATCCTCAATATTGATGAAGTTATCGTTAACCAGGATAATTGCCTCACCGTAATGCGCCAGTTTGGCATTGGCTAGCTCAATAGCCTGCGGGTCAGTATCAATGCCTAAGATTTTTCCATCGGGTAAGATCCTCTCTAGGATAGCTGAGGCATGTCCTCCCAAACCCACAGTGCAATCAATGAAACGTTCTCCTGGCTGAGGTTCAAGTCCCTCTATTATTTGGTTAACCAAGACAGGTACATGAGTAGGCAAAGGAACGTCCAGGGCTATCACTTACTCTCCTTCATGTTCGAAAGTTCATCTAGGTGGTCCCATTCGCCTATTTGTTCTTCCCAAAGTTCCGGATTCCAAATTTCCACATATTTCTGAGCGCCGATGACGACAGCGCTATCGGTGATTTTAGTGTAATTACGCAGCTCTGTAGGGAGTGCTATTCTTCCCTGTTTATCGAAGATAAAGTCAAAAGTACCAGCGCCGAAAAGGCGTCTTAGTTTTCTTTGCACATCGGGAGGTCTTACTGCTTTTTCTAGTTCATCTGCTTGTTTTATCCATTCTGGTAGAGGGTAGATGACGATGCATTTGTCTGCCCCCTTGGCCAGCTTGCCACCTTTTGAATCCCTTAGTTGCTCCCTGAATTTTCGGGGCAGGGGCATCCTCCCCTTTTCGTCAACCTTATACCGATATGTGCCGTAGAAGAGACTTTCCTTCATGTCAATTTAGTATGTAATACCAAACAGTACCTGCATTGCTTATTTGCTTTTCGAGAATTCCATCATTTACCAGGTCTTCTATCTCTTCATGCAGGTCAAATTCATTTCCTTCATGGTCGGTTAGGATACACTCAAGGGTGAATTTCATTTTGGGATGTCTGGTGCAGAAAATTAGGATTCTCTGTTCTATAGAAGTATGATTGGGTGGTTCCAGAACGGTAACTACCTTTGCTTCGCTCGCATTCATAATAACCTCCACCTGCCTTCTTTCCCCACAATTTCCCACCATTCCCCACAATCATTATACTCTTTACCCCGATTCCTTTGTCAATACCTTTTCCCTCTTTTTGCTTAATTTTTTTTGATTTTTGCATCAAGACGTTTAAACATTCTGGGGAAAACGAAAACAAAGAAATGGTTCTGTAACTGATTAACAAATGTGTGATAAGATAAAACAGCGAAAATGAGAATTGATATATTGTGCCTTTTCCCTGAGATGCTCGTATCTCCGTTTGATTGCAGCATTGTTAAACGGGCTAGAGAGCGTGGATTAGTGGAAGTCGTGGTTCATAATATTCGAGATTACAGTCATGATAAGCATCACACCGTGGATGATTATCCATATGGGGGTGGTCCAGGGATGGTGCTCAAGCCCGAGCCAATTTTCGAAGCGGCGGAATCAATAAAAGAGCGGGTTGATTACAGTGATTTGCCGATTATTTTACTCACTCCCCAAGGTAGGCTTTTCACACAGCAAGTCGCTAGGGAGTTGGCTCTACATCAAAATATAATGCTAATTTGTGGTCATTATGAAGGTGTGGATGAGAGAGTGCGGGAGCATCTCGTTAGTGATGAAATTAGCATTGGTGATTATGTGCTCAGTGCTGGGGAATTAGCTGCTATGGTTGTTGTTGATGCTGTGGTTAGATTGATACCAGGGGTACTTGGCTCACCACTATCATTTCACAATGACTCCCATAGCAACGGGCTTCTGGAATATCCTCAATATACAAGACCGGAACTATATCGAGGTTGGGTGGTGCCGTCAGTTTTGCTTTCGGGAAACCATGAAGAGATTGCTCGCTGGCGGTGGCAGCAGGCTATCTTGCGAACTGTGAAACGTCGTCCCGATCTCGCTAAAGAATGGAATTTATCTGCTAAGGAGTAAAAATGGATATCAGATCGCTAGTTAAGCCGAGAATAAACCCCAATATTCCTCAACTTTCTCCCGGTGATACGGTGAAGGTTAGGTTGAAGGTGATAGATGCCGGTAAGGAGCGAGTTCAACAATTTCAGGGAGTAATAATCAGGCTGAGGAAAAGCATTGATGGCGGCAATTTTACGGTAAGACGAGTAAGTTACGGGGTTGGAGTGGAATGTACTTTTCCCCTTCAATCTCCGCTCATACAGGATGTAGCGATGCTTAAGCATGGTAAGGTGCGTCGTGCAAAGCTTTATTACATCCGAAAACTGAGTGCTAAGCAGGCTCGATTGGCGGAAAGACAAGAGAAAGTCCAAGCACCTTAAATGAAGTATGCCGATGTAGCGGTTAAGTGTCCAAGCTACTCCCCCTTTTGTTATGCCATTCCTCCTCATTTGAATGTGCACACAGGGCAGGCAGTCTGGGTTCCTTTTGGTTCCAGAATCGTGCAAGGCATTGTTGTGCAGTTGGGTGAGATTCCTTCTGTTGATGTGGTTAAGGAGATAGTTGATGTTATTACTGGTTACCCTTTACTTTCCCCCACTCAAATCCAGCTCGCCCAATGGATAAGCAAGCATTATCTTTCCCCTTTATTTGATGCCATGGCTCTAATGTTGCCACCCGGGTTTGAGCGCAAACTCGCCACTTACTTCCGTCTATCAGGCGATCAAAGTGGTTTATCATTGCTTACGCCGGAGCAGTCCAAGATCCTTCACTTTATTGGGGAGAGGGGAAGGGTAAGCCTCAAGGAATTGGGGGGAAAGTTGGGGGTAAGCAAAGCCGAGCGAATCATTGACAAGCTTGTTAATGTCGGGCTCGTAGTTAGGTTTTCTGAGTTAGAGAAAGCGAGGGTAGAACCAAAAATAATTCCTTATATCAAGCTTGTTGCCAGTAAGGACGATATTGTTAGTGAAATAGCTCGGCTAAAAACAACGAGAGCCCATAAGCAAGCTGCGTTATTACAATTTCTGGCTGGGGAATCTAAGCCACTTCCCGTCAGCGTGGTAAGGAAGCGAGTTAATTGCTCGCTTGAAACAATCAGGGCTCTGGAAAGTGGGCACTTCTTTTCTATAGAATTGGTTACTGTCAGGCGTGACCCATTGGCGCATTTCGATATCAAGCCAATGCCCCCGGTGTCTCTTACCTCATCTCAGCAAGTTGCTTGGAGCAGGATAGAACATAGCGGGGGTAAATCCACTGTTTTTCTTCTTTTTGGGGTTACCGGGAGTGGAAAGACAGAGATTTACCTGCGGGCTCTAGCTAAGACCGTCGCTGAAGGCAAGCGTGGTATTTGCCTTATTCCTGAAATTTCCCTTACTACACAGACGGTGGAACGTTTTGCCAGCCGTTTCCCAGGTCGGGTAGCCGTATTGCATAGTGCACTTTCTTTAGGTGAGCAATTTGATGAATGGCAACGGACAAGGGAGGGAGGGTGCGATGTGGTTATTGGTCCGCGAAGCGCTTTATTTGCTCCTCAACCTGACCTTGGGCTGATCATTATTGATGAAGAGCATGAATGGACATATAAGCAGGAAGATAAATCTCCTCGCTATCATGCTCGAGATGTGGCTCTTAAATTAGCGGAGTTGAGCGGTGCTACTGTTATCTTAGGTAGTGCCACACCCGATGTTGATAGCTTTCACAAAGCACAGCTGGGAAAATATAGATTAGTGGAGCTGAAGGAAAGAGTTACTTCTCATGGTTATTCACCACTCCCTGAAGTAAGCATAATGGACTTAAGGGAAGAGCTCAAAGCTGGAAATACCAGCATGTTTAGTCGCCGTCTACTAAGTGCGATGAAAGAAGCTTTGATTCAAAAGGAACAAATAATCCTTTTTCTTAACCGCCGTGGCACAGCCACTTTTGTCCAGTGCCGGCGTTGTGGTTTTGTTTTTCGCTGCCCGCGTTGCTCAGTAGCGCTCACCTATCATTCAGTGGAGAAGAAGTTAGTTTGCCATAGATGTCATTATACTTTGCTGCTTCCCGTAAATTGTCCAAATTGTTTGAGTTCACGCCTCAGGTTCTTGGGCATCGGCACGCAGAGGGTGGAAGATGAAGTGAAGCGATTCTTCCCGCAGGCGGCGGTGCTTCGCTGGGATAGGGATGTAACCAAAAGACGATATGCACATGAAGAATTATTGAGTACTTTTCGCGATCGTAAAGCTGATATACTCATTGGCACTCAGATGATAGCCAAAGGGCTAGATTTACCCTGGGTAACTCTTGCTGGGATAATTAACGCCGATACTGGGATTAACTTTCCTGATTTCCGTGCTGGTGAACGCACCTTTCAGCTTCTTTGTCAAGTAGCTGGTCGGGCTGGCCGTGGAGTTAAAGTGGGGAAGGTTATCATTCAGACATATTCTCCGGAGAATTACGCTGTTCAAGCTGCAGCCAAACACGATTATGTCAGTTTCTATAATCAGGAGATAGACTATCGGCAGCAATATAGCTATCCTCCTTTTAGTCGGTTCGTTCGTCTGGTTTATACTCATACCAATGAGAAATTGTGTCACAAAGAGGCGGAGAAATTGAGTAGTTTACTCTTGGAGAAAAAACGGGAGGAGATGCCTGATTGGAACTTGATCGGTCCCATCCCCGCTTTTGCTTCCAGAGTTAGGGGGAGATATCGCTGGCAGATTATCGTTCGTGGTTCCAATCCTGCTCAAGCTGTATCAGACATAACCTTACCTCAAGGCTGGACTGTGGATGTTGATCCTGTGGGGATGGTCTAGATTTACGTTGTAAAAGGGCTGAGTTATAATTGAGGCGTGGCAGTTTTGGAGATTCGTACTTTGCCTGACCCGGTGTTGCGGCAAAAAGCAAAAAGGGTGGCTAATATTGATGGCTCGATTCAGAAGCTAATCGACGACATGATTGATACGATGCGGGCTGTCCACGGTGTAGGGTTAGCTGCTCCGCAAATAGGTATGTCGCTACGCATAGCGGTCATTGAGATCCCTGAAAAGGAAGTCATTACTTTGATTAATCCTAAGATAGTAAGGAGGGAGGGTGTGCGGGTGGTTGAAGAAGGTTGTTTAAGCTATCCTGGTTATTATGGGGAGATTAAGCGTTCAAAAGTAGTCAAGGTGAAGGCGCAAAATAGGCAAGGGAAGGAGGTTCGGCTTAAGGGAGAAGAGCTTTTGGCGCAGGCTCTGGAACACGAAACAGACCATCTCAATGGCATTCTATATGTTGACCACATAGAAAGCCACGACAAACTATGGGAAGTAACTCCGCAAGGTGACCAAACCTTAGAACATCAAATAATCTAGTTCACCTTTTTCCGTTAGTGCTCTGCCATGCCTTGCATTTTCTGTTTGTCCATTTCCACTTCGCTAGTGATGTGGCCATGGTTGATCCTATGAAGTGACTTCCTGTGCTGGTACCGTCAGAACGGGGCTTAAGCTGGGGTAAAGGGCTAACACCAGGCTAACAACCTCGGGCGTCATTGTTTGATACTGTGTAATATACGCAGAACTCGTTTATAATACCCTATTGATCTCGGTGGAATTAGTAACCCAGGATATCATGTCGTTGTTTTAAAGTTCCTCTGACGGTCCTTTCAACAGCTAAGCACCGGCGAACATTCGACGGCTTTCACCATTGCAGGGACCGCAAGTAGTCTGGATATCGCCTAGATCTAGCTTTAGGCCTTTATTTTAAGCCTGTTATTTCTCGCGCGATTGTCCATCTCTGCATCTCAGATGTTCCTTCGTATATTTCCAATAATCTTTGGTCGCGGTAGTAGCGTTCTACTGGGAAATCTTTAGTATAGCCATAACCACCAAAGATCTGTATCGCTTTGTGGCATACTCTATGAGCTGCTTCGCTGGCATAAACCTTTGCCATGGCTGCTTCCTTAAGAGGGGACTTTCCTATTTTTTGTGTTAGCCAAGCTGCTTCGTAGATTAGCAGTTTAGATGTTTCAACATCTATTGCCATATCAGCAAGCATCCATTGGATTGCTTGATGTTGAGCAATTTTCTTCCCAAAAGCTTCCCTTTCTTTAGCGTATTCGACAGCAGCATCATATGCTGCCTTGGCATTGCCTAATGCCTGAGTAGCTATAGCAACTCGGCTTTCATCTATTGCTTCCAAAGCTATTTTGAATCCTTTTCCTTCTGCTGCCAGTAGGTTCCCAATTGGTATCTTACAATTATCAAAAATTAGTTCTGCTGTTGAACTAGGATGCATACCCATTTTCCTTTCCAACTTGCCCACAGAAAAACCAGGGGTATCCTTATCTATGATAAAGGCACTGATTCCGCGATATCCTAAAGATGGATCCTTAGTAGCAAAAGTCGTGATGAACTCAGCTTCAGCACCATTGGTTACGAATAGCTTGTTGCCATTAAGAATAAAGTAATCGCCATTTTGTGTATACCTTGTCTGTAGAATAGCAACATCACTACCACCTATTGCCTCAGTCAAAGCAAAGGCAGATATCGTTCCATTAACTGTGCGTGTGAGATATTTCTTCTTTTGTCCCTCGTTGCCATACATTAAGATTGGATAGATAGCTAAGCCAGTGCTAACCAAGTAAATCACACCCAAGCCACTACTTCCATAACTAATCTCCTCAATGGCTATAGTATTGCTTAATAAGTCCCCATTTCCTCCGATATTCTCAGGTAAGCCAGCGCTGAACATTCCCACTTCAGCCATCTTTTTAACCGTCTCAGATGGAAATTCCTCAGTTTCATCCCACTTGCTAGCACGGGGAGTAACCTCTTTTGCTACAAAATCCCGTACCGCGTCTCGAAACATCCTTTGCTCTTCTGTAAACTCAAAATCCATCTCCTATAACTCTCCTTTCTAGTTTAAACTCAAATACAAAGAGGTTCTATTATCTTCTTAACTAAGATAAATAATGCTGCTCGTTTTTGGCGTTAAAGATTATACGTTAAAATTTGGGCTTGTGCAGCTATTTTTAATGTTTTATCTGAAATTAACCAACCAAAGAGAATAACTTACTTGATTTTTAGAGTAGAGCTAGCTTAGAGCTATCTTTTACTTTTTATTGGTTCTAGGCAGAGAAGCTTAGTAATTCTTAGCCATTAGAGAGTTCCGCGCTATCCTAGAGGGATGCCAAGATAACTCAAATATATGAAGGCACAAATGAGATAGGAAGGGTGGTGATTTCGTGGAATTTATAGACGATTCAGTAAATGGAAATGGGCTCTTTATCGGTAATGACTTTTCTGGTTTCGGATAACTTCAGTCTCAAGTGCTTAGGGATGGTAAACATCGATTGATGGGTAAGCCCATCATAGGATTTCAATTCTTTTGATATTCTTGTTGAGATTTTAAGGTCAATTTCTTCAGGCGTTAATTTTCCCGGGTCAAGTTTCTGGGATGCGGAGGCAAATCCCCACAGGCTATTAAATGAAGGTATATGAGCTTGATAGGGGCGAACTATGGGGAAAACGTTCGCCAGCGTATTAACGATGTCCGCGAAGTTCTCTAACTCTGTCCAATCGGCGGACTCGGATTGAACCGAGATAATGCCATCTGGTTGCAGCCTTTGTTTAACCAGGTGATAAAATTCCTGGGTATATAGCAGACGAGCTGGGCTTTTTTGTAAAGGGTCAGGCAGGTCAATGATGATGACATCAAATTTATCATCGTTTTTTTCAAGGTATTCCCTGGCGTCGGCGAAGTGCAATTCTGCCCGCTGGTCATCAAAGGAATTTTGGTGCCATGCAAACAAGAAGCGGCGGCAAATATCCACTACTTCTTCATCAATGTCTACCATGATAGCTTTCTTGACTGAATTGTGGGCCAGCACTTCTCTTAACGTAGCTCCCTCACCACCACCAGCAATAAACACCTTCTCGGGGTGGGAATGGGCGATCATGACAGGGTGTACTAAAGCTTCATGATAGATAAATTCATCAACTTCGCTTGATTGAATCTTGCCGTCAAGCACAAGGCATTTCCCAAACCTTTCATTATTAATGATATCTATAGACTGAAATTTGGTCTTCCCCGAATATGTCAACTCCCTGACCCTGTACGATATGGTAATGTCGGGGTTGACATAATCGTGGAACCATTTATGTTTGTCAGGTTCAGCGGCCTTCATTATTTTGCGATACTCCTAACCTTACTTTCCTCTACCATGCCTCTTCGCAACTCGATTGCCGAATAGTTTTGGGACTGTAAGCTTTGTGTTATTAGATTGGCTATTTCCTCGGGATTTACATTGTTTCCGCAAGTAAACACATCTACAGCCGCGTAGCTATACTCAGGCCAGGTATGAATTGCGATGTGAGATTCAGCGATATTAATTATTCCACTCACCCCACGAGGAGAAAATTGATGAAAGGATTCACCAACTATGGTGGCGCCGCATTGAAGGGCAGCTTGATTCAAGCAATCTCTAAGAAAATCTAGGTCATTTAACACCTCCTTATTGCAATTTCTTAACTCTAGTAACAGATGTCTTCCCAGTGCATACAAATCACCTTCCCTCCTTTAAGAGATTTCTAGATTTGCGCCCAAGTTCTCGGGCAACAGGTGGAGATTTTATATCGTATGTTAACAAGGGTCAATATGTGCTGCGAAAGAAAACGCCTGTTATAAAATGATTCTGGCTATTCTCTCAATACCAGCCAGGTCAGGTATTATCTCGATGGAAGCTTGGGCAAAGTGACTATTTATCAATGAAGTTATTGGCTCTTTTTGTCCATAGCCGATCTCTAAAAGCAGGCAACCACCTGGGCAGATCTTCCCCTGAATTTGATTTAGTAGCTGGCGTATTACATTCAAGCCATCCTCTCCGCCAATTAAAGCTACCGAAGGCTCAAAATCTATTGTTTCCGGGGCTAACATCCTCAATTCATGGTTTTTGACATAAGGTAGGTTAGCTATTATTACATTCACAGGCTCAGGCAGTGGTTCGAGCAGATTACCCTGCAGGAGGGTAATCTGCTGGGTAACGTGGTGTCGCTGGCAATTTATATGGGCTACATGGAGAGTTGAAGTAGTGATATCTATGGCATAGACCTTCGCCTGTGGTAATGCCAAGGCAACGCTAATTGCGATAGCACCGCTGCCAGTGCCAATATCAGCGAGGATAAATTCATTTTGTGAAATACTGTGGTTGTGAGCGAAATTAATTGCTTCTTCGACCAATAGCTCGGTTTCTGGTCTGGGAATAAAGACATGATGGTTGACATAAAAATCGTGACCATAAAAGTCGCCATGCTCCAGGATGTAGGCAATAGGTTCGTGAAGGAGGCAGCGATTAGTGGAGTGCTGAAGCTCTTTTATTTCTGTTGGGGTTAATACTCTTTGTGGCTCACTATACAATTTTGTTTTTGATATTCCCAGCACATGGCAAAGCAAAAGCTCAGATTCAATACCAACCTCGTCGGAGTTTACCGATGCCAGTGTTTGCCTGGTTAGAATTAAAGCTTCTCTCGAGGTCATGAGAGGATTGCTTCCAGTTGTTGAGCTTGCTCTGTGGTGGATAGTGCTTCAAGGAGTTCATCAAGCTCACCGTTCAGGATTTCAGTTAAGTGATGAAAAACGGTATTAATGCGGTGGTCGGTGACCCGGTCCTGGGGGAAATTGTAAGTGCGAATCTTTTCTGCTCGGTCACCTGTGCCTACTTGTGTTCGCCGTTCCCTTTCGAGCGTCTCTGATTGCTTTTGTTGTTCTAGGCTGAATAATCTTGCTCTAAGAACCGACATAGCTTTCATTTTATTTTTCAATTGAGAGCGTTCAGCCTGGCAGGTAGCTGTTATCCCTGTAGGGATGTGTGTGATGCGTACCGCCGTGGTTACCTTGTTCACATTTTGCCCCCCGGCACCGCTGCTATGGAAGAGGTCTACCCTGAGCTCTTCTGGCTTTATGTTCAGCTCGATTTCCTTTGCTTCGGGAAGGACAGCTATAGTAGCTGTCGAGGTGTGAATCCGTCCTGAGGCTTCGGTAATAGGCACTCGTTGCACTCTATGTACTCCACGCTCATACTTCAGCTTGCTGAAAGCAGCTTTGCCTTTAACTTCGAATACCACTTCCTTAAAACCACCAACGTCAGTTTGACTACTATTCATGATATTTATTTGCCATCCTTTACTCTGAGCATAGTGACTATACATGCGAAACAGATCAGCGGCAAAAAGGCTTGCTTCCTCACCGCCAGCACCCGCTCTTATTTCAACGATGACATCTTTGTCATCGTTGGGGTTCTTCGGTACCAAAGAAAGCTTTAATTTATCAACTACGGCATCCCGACGTTGTTCTAGCTTGTTTCGTTCTTCTTTGATAAGAGCAATCATTTCAGGCTGAAGGTCATCACTGAGCAAAGCTTCTAGATCAGCCAACTCCTCGGAAATCGTTTTATATTGTTGATATTGGGTGACGATGTCCTTGAGGTTAGCTCTTTCCTGCATCAGCTCCTGTAGCTGTTTTGGGTCAGTAGCTATTTCAGGCTGGGCAATCATCTGCTCCAGTTCTTCGTAGCGCTTTTCTATTAATCCCAGTTTGTCGAACATGGCTGTTGGTTAACCTTTCTGTTCTTCAAGGGTATTATAATATAGCCCACGAACCGTATTCAAAAAGGTTTAAGGGGTAATGTTGCTATGAGGGTTTACCCGGAGTGCTATGATTGCTTAGGAAGGCTAATTTGCCAGGCGGGCAGGCTGGCTACAAACGATGAATTACTCAGGCAAAAGGCGGTGGAGAAAGCCAAAAACATCCTTGACCAGGAGTTTTCTAGTGAGCAGATATCTATCGCAATTGCTACCAAGATCCATAAGATAATACGGGACGTAACTGGTAATCCAGACCCCTATCGAACGGTGAAGGCAAATGAGCTGGCCGTTGCCGCGGGATTGTTTTCTAAGGTGCAGGCTGAGTATGGAGATACTATTAACGGTTATATTAAGCTTGCTGCTGTAGCTAATGCCATAGATTTCTTCAGGAGTCTCGACGATGTTGCCGAGGATATGAAGAAACCAGTGGAATTTGCCATAGATGATTCCCAGCGGTTTAAAGCAGAGTTAAAAAAGGCGTCCAAAGTTTTGTATTTGGCGGATAATATTGGTGAGATTTATTTTGACTTGCCTTTGGTCAAAAAGATGAGGCAATTAGTTGATGTTAAATATGTGGTTAAGCCTTCACCCGTTCAAAATGATGCCACGGTAGAGGATGTCAAAGAAGCTGGATTGGAAGGCGAATTTGGAACGGTGATGACTACAGGTATGGCTTCACCTGGGGTAATTCTTGACTTAGCTTCAAATCAATTCAGGCAGGAATTTAAAACGGCAGACCTTGTATTCGCTAAAGGCATGGGACATTATGAAGCATTGAGTGAACTTCCTGAGGAAGGGAAAGTGTTTTACTGCCTTATGGCAAAGTGCAGACCGGTGGCAAACTCGCTGGGAATACCGCTGAACAGCTATGTTGCTATGCTGAGGTGAGTTAACGCGTTGCGTTTCTTATTTTTGTATTAACTCTTTCAATGCGGAGCAATAACTTTCATAGGTTGACGAATCAAAAAGGACAAAAATCACCTCCTTCAGGGAGGTAGGTTTTTCTTTAAGGAACGAAGCCACAGTTCTAAGAGCTACTCTGGCTGCCTTATCCAGGGGATATCCGTATGCTCCTGTGCTTACAGAGGGAAAGGAGATACTGGTCAAATTCCTCTCTGCTGCTAGTTTGAGGCTTTCCCGGTAGGCGCTAGCTAAAAGCTCGGCTTCACTTCTGTTGCCACCATGCCAGATAGGCCCCACAGTGTGTATGATGTGTCTTGCCTTGAGGTTTCCCCCTGTGGTAATTACAGCTTTTCCTGTTGGCAATGGTCCTCGTTTAGCAACAATTTGCTTGCACTCCTCCAGGATAGCTGACCCGCCAGCTCTATGTATTGCTCCGTCTACTCCCCCGCCACCCATCAAACTGGGATTGGCAGCATTGACTATAGCGTCAGTATCTTGCTGCGTAATATCACCTTGAATTAACGAAAGCTTGACTTGATTAACTATTGTCTCCATTTTTCCCTCCACTTATCGATATTGGAACTGAGGTACTAATTCTAAGAAATCTCGTTACCAATAGCAACGCCTGTAACCATCCTATTTCTCATCTCCAGGGCAAGGTTACATGATGGGAAAGTCTGCCAGATCAGTCTTGATGAGATTGATTGTTGCTGGTAACATTTACGGTAGGTCGTGCTAGGTGGGGAGCTAGCGGTGCCCTGAACCCGAAATCCGCTATAGCGGGGCTGAATTCCTGCTTGAGATTTCGAGGTGCAAGGTTGCTTTCTGTTAAGCGGTGGTGAAGTTTGGGTTCTATGCGACGGAGAACTACGAACCCCGTCAGATCCGGAAGGAAGCAGCGGTAAGTAACATTCTCTGGGTGATATAGAGGTGCCTGGACGGAGCTGGCTGGCAAGAGTAATTTGCACCATAGAAACCGAGAGCAGGTGCACGACCTAAATTGATATTTGGATGTATCTCAAGGCGAAAAAAAGATTAGGCCAGCATTTCTTGATTAACGAAAGCGTGGTGGAGCGCATCCTCTCTGCAGCTGAACTTGATAGGGGAGATATTGTTATGGAGGTAGGGCCGGGGATGGGTATATTAACTAAAGAGATGGCTCGGCGAACTGCCAGGGTGATTGCTGTGGAACTTGATATTAAACTGGTCAATATGTTGAACAAGAAATTGGTTTCTTTTCCAAATGTCGAGATTGTGCATGCTGATATACTCAAAATCACTCCTGAAGAGCTTCTGAAGGGAAAGATTGGTACTCCAGTGAGTAGCGGACAAGCTTATAAAGTAGTAGCTAATCTTCCTTATTATATTACTTCACCAATATTGTGGCATTTCCTCCGTGCTAAGCTGAAACCCTCGTTGATGGTGATAATGGTGCAGAAAGAGGTTGGCGAGGCTATAGCTGCCATGCCTGGCAAGATGACTCAGCTCAGCATTGGTGTCCAATTTTACAGTAAGCCGACCATTATAACTTATGTGCTAGCTAAGGATTTCCGTCCCCCACCTAAGGTAGATTCTGTGGTCCTGCGTCTCGACGTTTATTCTGAACCACCTGTCGAGGTATCTGATGTCCAAGGTTTTTTTGACATGGTTCATTGTGGCTTCGGTTCGCGTCGCAAGCAACTCCGCAACTCCCTGGCTCATAGTTTGGCAATATCACCTGACCAGGTCTGCCGGTTACTTGAAGGGATTGGAATAGATGCTACAAGGCGAGCGGAAACTCTGAGCTTGGAGGAGTGGCGAAAGCTGTCGAAAGCTTTTGCCCCGTTCAGAACACAATCATTATGCTAACTGTTTATGCACCGGCAAAAATAAACCTCGTTCTCGAAGTTTTGGGCGAGTATGATGATAAGAACCACCAAATCAGGAGCATTGCCCAGACGATAACCTTATATGATGTCCTCAGCTTTGAGATAGGAAAAGAAATATCTTTGGAATGCAACGAATCAAGCTTGCAAGCTGAGAACGTGGTGATAAAGGCAGCTAAACTGTTCCAGGAGGTCACCAATTGCCATGAGGGTGTGCGAATCAGGCTTCGCAAGAATATACCGTGGGCCGCGGGTTTAGGCGGAGGGAGCAGCGACGCTGCCTCCACTCTCGTGGCGCTTAATACTCTGTGGGAAGTGCATTTTCCTCGATCGCGGTTGGCTCATTTAGCTTCACAGATAAGTTCGGATGTCCCGTTGTTTGTCTACGGGGGCACCATTCTTGTGGAGGGTAGCGGGGAGGAAGTGACTCCGTTGCCAGATTTGCCTCCAACATACTTCATCTTATATGTGCCGTCAATACCAAGGATACCAGACAAGACAAGCAAGCTTTATGGCAAATTGAGCAGCAGGGACTTTACTCAGGGCGAGTTTGTACACGCCGCCTTGCAGGCTCTGGAACAGGAGAAAACGCTCCCGTCCTCTTTAATGTTCAATGTTTTTGAAGCGGTAGCTTTTGATATCTTTCCCGAGCTTGATAAATATAAGGAAATATTTGAGCAAGCAGTGGACTTACCTGTCCACCTCACTGGCTCAGGCCCCTGCCTGTTTACTCCCGTTCAGAACAAAGAAAAAGCCAATAAAGTGTGTCTATCCATGCAGAAACGGGGACTGGAATGTTATGTGGTAACCTCGCTTCCTAGAGGTGAACCAAGTGACTAAGATACAAAAAAGATGGATTGTGCTAATGCTTTATGGTGCTGGCCTTATCGCGCTTAGCGTTGCTCTTGCTTATCTTCTTCAGTATTTGATAGTTCACTTCAACATCTCGTTAGGCGACTTTGCCCCTGGTGCTTATTCTGTTGTGTTTCTCATTAGTTTTCTGTGTAACGCCAGCATTCTGGTGCCTGTGGCTTTGCATGGTTCGATTATGATGGCAGCAGCCTCGCAGTGGGATCCAATTCTTGTGGCTCTTGTAGCAAGTGTTGCTGGCACCCTGGGAGAAATGACTGGCTACTATGCTGGTTACCTCGGAAAGAGGATAGCGATCACTAGAGACATACCGGGTTATCACAGATTTGTGGATTGGGTTAATCGATACGGGGTGCTGGCGATATTCCTCTTTTCTCTGCAGCCCGTTTTGCCATTTGATATCGCCGGGCTTACCGCCGGAGTATCAAGATTACCGCTATGGAAATTTCTGTTGGCGTGCTGGGCAGGCAAATTCCCTAAGTACATTGTGTTTTGCTATTTTGGTTTTGGACTTCTTCATTTCCTTCCATTATGGTTTCAGCCGCCGGGCTAATTTTTCCTCCTCATCTTTGGTGGTAACCTCGCCGTTCAATTTTGCCTTGTGCAATATCTCGAGGATTTCTCCCAACTTTGTTCCTGCAGGGATGCCCAGTCTTTGAAGGTCCTCCCCATTAAGACAAGACTTTACATAACCTAACTTAGAAAGGAAAAGTTCAAGATGATGACGAATCATGGGCTTGTCTTCGGCTATAGTGTTAACCTTGATGGCTAATGGGTCATATTCATGAAGGAAGTAATAAATATCGCTGGGCTTCAACTGCGGTTTATCTAATTGGGTAAGGTGCAGCTTAAGTCGAGCGGTATCCTTCAATGTCTTGGTTAGCTTTGCTGATGGGTTAAGGCGGCTTACCAACTGGTTAATCTGTTCTCCATTGAGTGGGTAGGCGAGGAGACAGAAATAAAGTGCTGCAAGTTCGCCTGGTTTACCTAATTGGCGTGCATCATTGAATTTACCGGCGAGCCACGTATTGCCAGTGAGAGAATGGTTTATCCTTTGTAATGCTCCCAAATCTCCAAGTCGCTTAATGGCATGTTCGGGATATTCCTCTCTGAAGATTAACTCCAGTTCGTGCCTTATTCGGTCGCCACTTATGGTGTCCAGCATGGGAATATCTCGCTTGAATAAGCGGGCGGTCTCTGGCTCAAGCTTAAATCTTAATCGTTGTTCATAGCGTATCGCTCGTAAGATTCTGGTAGCATCATCGCTGAAACTATCAGGGTGTAGGATACGGATGAGATGTGAATGTAGGTCATCTTTGCCATGATGAGGGTCAAGTAGCTGTCCATAATCTTCAGCGGTGAGGGATATCGCCATGGCATTGATGGAGAAATCTCTGCGGAAGAGGTCCTTTTCAATACTGCTTGGCGTGACTGCAGGTAATGCACCAGGTCTGGCGTAAGTTTCGCTTCTGGCAGTCGCGATATCTATCGCAAAGTCACCGCTGTTGATTTTGGCAGTGCCGAAGCGGGGATGTATCACCAATCCTACCTCGCTGATTCTAGCTATCTGATTAGCCAGTTCGACAGCGTTGCCCTCGGTTACCAGATCAAGGTCGAAACTATGATAGCCTAGCAGTAAATCTCGCACTATACCCCCGACAAGGTAAACTCTTTGTCCTAGCTTGCTAGCCTCCTTGGAGGTATCACGAAGTAACTCAAGGAGTTCCTTGGGAAAGTAGCTCTTAACTTTTGAGGCTAAATTCACGGTTGGACTGATTCTGGGCTATGCCTTTACAGGCTCTGTTTTGGTAAAACTCAGCTCTTCTGCTTCGACGCTGATAGCTACGGTATCTCCTTCCTTAAAATCGCCCTTGAGTATCTTTGTTGAGAGAGGGTTTTCCACATAGCGTTGAATGGCACGCCGTAGCGGGCGAGCCCCATATTCAGGATTATAGCCTTTGCTTATCAGCCATGATTTGGCTTCATCGTTTACCTTTAGCGCAATATTGTGTTCGGCGAGGCGATGTTCCACGTCTTTGATCAATAAGTCGATAATTTTCGCCAAATGTTGCTCAGTTAAAGTGTGAAAGATGATGGTATCGTCTACCCGGTTAAGTAACTCAGGGCGGAAGGTGCTCCTTAGCGCAGTTTCGATATTGCTTCTTAACTGTTGCTCTTGATCTTTGTCACGCTGGAGGAACCCGACACCTTGGCGGCGAAATTCCTCTGTTCCCAGGTTGCTGGTCATAATAACGACGGCATTTTTGAAATCCACAGTTCTACCATGCCCATCGGTGAGCCTGCCATCCTCTAATATTTGCAACAGGATATTAAATACTTCTGGATGTGCCTTCTCCACTTCATCGAGTAGGATGACCCGATAGGGTCGGCGACGCACCGTCTCCGTCAGCTGTCCTCCTTCTTCATATCCTATATACCCCGGGGGTGCTCCAATGAGGCGTGATACTGTATGCTTTTCCATGTACTCTGACATGTCGAGCCTGACCATGGCGTTCTCGTCATCGAAGAGAAATTCAGCTACGGCTCGAGCTAGCTCGGTCTTGCCTACCCCGGTGGGTCCCAGAAAAATAAAGCTACCTATGGGGCGTTTGGGGTCTTTGAGGCCAGCCCTGCCTCGCCTTATTGCTTCACAGACAGCAGTCACAGCTTCCTCCTGGTTTACTATCCTCTGGTGAATCCTTTCCTCCATGTGGACCAATTTCTCACTCTCGGTCTCAAGCATTCGTGAAACGGGAATACCTGTCCATTGTGAGATAAGTTGAGCGATATCCTCTTCGTTAACTACAGCGTCCGTCTTTATTCCTTGAAGCCATTTTGTCTTGGATTCGTTATATTTCGGTTCTAATCGCAATTTTTCCGCTCTCAGTTCCGCTGCTTGTTCATAATCTCCTCGCTGTGAAGCAGCCTGTTCTTCATCACGCAAACGCTTTATCTTCTGTTCCAGCTCATTGACCTCTGGTGGAGCGCTCTCTCGGTCAATACGTAACTTGCTGGCAGCTTCATCAATGAGGTCAATGGCCTTATCAGGCAAAAATCTATCAGTAATGTAGCGTTGACTGAGCTTTGCTGCTGCTACTAAAGCTGAATCATCGATTTTTATCTTGTGGTGACCTTCGTATCTCGGCTTTAGACCCTTAAGCATCTCTATGGTATCATCGGCACTTGGTTCATCGATGAAAACGGGTTGAAAACGCCGCTCCAGAGCTTTGTCCTTTTCAATGTGCTCTCGATATTCGTTCAGAGTGGTAGCTCCGATGCATTGAAGCTCACCTCGAGATAACGCTGGCTTGAGCATATTACTGGCATCAATTGCCCCCTCGGCACCACCGGCACCTACCACAGTATGGAGCTCATCAATGAACAGAATTACCTCTCCGCTTGCTTGATGAATTTCGTCAAGAACTGCTTTCAGCCTTTCTTCGAATTCACCTCGAAACTTACTTCCTGCTACCAGTGCCCCCATGTCCAGGGCGACTACCCTTTTCCCTTTAAGTGAGTTAGGGACATCTTCAGCGGCAATTCTCTGGGCCAGACCTTCAGCAATAGCTGTCTTGCCCACGCCGGCATCGCCAATCACCACAGGATTATTCTTGGTTCGTCGGGAGAGTATCTGTATTACTCGTTTGATCTCCCTTTCTCTGCCGATCACAGGGTCGAGCTTGCCGTGGCGGGCTAACTCGGTGAGGTCATGCCCGTATTTTGCCAGGGAACGATACTTGCTTTCAGCACGGCGGTCGGTAACTCGATGGGGACCACGAATGCGGCGCAGAGCCTGGTATATTTTTTCCTGGGTGATACCCGACTCCGCCAGGATTTTGCTGGCATCACCCTTGCCCTCACCGGCGATGGCGATGAGCAGATGTTCAGTGCTGACAAACTCATCCTTTAACCTATCGGCTTCACGAGCGGCCTCTTCCGTTAGTTGAGAAATACGCGGCGTAGCATAAATTTGTACCCCTACGTAATTTATTTGGGGATAGTTTCGTAATGTTTTGTCCACACGACTTTTGACTTCCTCCGCATCTATACTAAGCTCGTCCAATATTTGGTGGGTTATGCCTGTTTCCTGTTCGAGCAGAGCTAGCAGGATATGCTCTACATCCCATTGGCTGTGTCGATAGCGGCGGACTAGCTCCTGTGATGCTGCTAAAGCCTCCTGTGCTTGCTCGGTAAATCTTTCCATCGCCATTGAGGGTCTCCTCTCCTTATGTTAAAATATACGCTAATTATAGCTAAGGACGAGTCTTTTAGCAAAAGGTAATCAAAGTCAAAGCCAAGGAAACCAAGAGCAAGAAGTAAATAGTTATGCTACAAGCCTTTCTGTTGCAATAACTCCACAAATTGTCTGACGATGTAAGCTGTAGCCCCCCAGACAGTATGTCCTTGATACTCGTAGAAATAAACGGGGAAAGTCTGCCCGTTGATGGTTGCATATTCCTGGCTGAAATTACTCCTGTCCATCAATGCTGATAGGGGAATAGAGAAAATTTGCTGTACCTCGTCAGGATTTGGGTTAAACGGGTAAGGATAGGGGATGAAGGCTACAAAAGGGGAGATAACGCAACCACTGGTGATAGTGATGGCATCGTCCAGTTCGCCCAGAAATTCAACGTCTTTCCTGGCCAGGCCTATCTCTTCTTCGGCTTCTCTTAAGGCGGTGCTGATAAGGCTGGCATCACTAGGCTGGCGGATTCCTCCGGGGAAGCATGCTTCCCTTTGGTGGAAGTTTACCCCCCCACTCCTCTCAGTAAATAGAAGGTGATACTCTCCGTGGGCATAAAATAGAGGAACAAGCACTGCTGAGGGAATTAAATCCTTGCTATTGATCCTTTTCTTGTCATAATGACTGAGAATTTGCTTGATTTTCTGTTTCATTACTTTAGGATTATATCATGTATAAAATTTGCTAATGCAGAAACTAAAGAGCTATACTGAAAGTTTGGGGGTTAAACACTTATGCCGATGAGACGCGATTATTACGAGGTGCTTGGAGTGCCTCGAAATGCTACTGGGGAGGAGATCAAGAGAGCATTTCGTAAGTTAGCTTTTCAATACCATCCCGACCATAACAGAGAATCTGGGGCAGAAGAGAGGTTCAAGGAGATAAGTGAGGCTTACCAGGTTCTTTTCGATGCTGAGAAGAGAGCTAATTATGACCGTTATGGTAGGGCTGAGGGAATACAGGGTTTTCCTGACTTTGGTTTCGGTGGACTTGGCGATATTTTCGAATCGTTCTTCGGTTTTGGTGGGAGCCCATTTGGAACTGCCACTGCGCAGCGTGCTCCACAGAGAGGAAGTGATCTAAGAGCATATATTACCCTTTCCTTTGAAGAGGCGGTTTTCGGTTGTAGCAAAGAGATTGAGGTAGAACGCGTCGAGAATTGCCCTTTATGTCGTGGTCTTGGTACCGAGCCAGGAACAAGTCCTGAAACTTGCCCTGAATGCCAGGGCACAGGACAGGTGAGGAGAGTTCGCCAAAGTTTCTTTGGACGTTTTACCCATGTTACCACCTGTCCCCGCTGTTCAGGCAGCGGGACAATAATAACTAATCCTTGCCGTCATTGTCGTGGAAGAGGACGGGTAAAGGTGAAGAAGAGATTGGTAGTTGATATTCCCGCTGGCGTGGATGATGGCTATGCCATGGTTTTGGATGGCGAAGGCAATGTTGGCCTATATGGTGGGAGACCTGGTGACCTTTATGCCAGTCTGTCGGTGAAGCCGAGCAAGATATTCCACAGGGAAGGAATCGATATCTTTTATGAATTACCCCTCAATTTTGCCCAGGCTGCCCTGGGCGATGAGGTGGAAGTACCTTCCCTGAATGGCAGAATAAAATTAGCCATACCCCCAGGAACCCAGAATGGAAGGTCTTTCCGTCTTAAGGCGAAGGGAATACCACATGCTGATGGCCGCGGCAAGGGTGACGAGGTTGTCGTCGTTCGTGTAGTCACTCCGGAACATCTTGATAAAAGCCAAAAGCGTCTTTTCCAGGAGCTGGCTGAGATGTTATCTAAGCCTAAGCAGCCCTAGAACGATTCTGGGGATTAAATAGTGCCGGTGCAGGGAGTTAAGGGGAGGGAGATCAAAGGAATTCTAAGAAAGTTATGCTGAGGACTGTAAATCACAGTTGAGAAGGGGAAACTTTACCGCTGGATAGATGTATTTAGTGTGGTAGCTAACGCTCTAGTGCAAGGTCGAGGGCCAAATGAGGTTACCGATTTAGCATTGGGTGAAATCGCTAAAGTTAGTGGGGTTAACTGCTGCTGGCTACAACTGGTTGATGGAAAAAGCAGCTGGCTATGTAACAGCACCAAGACTCAGGCTGTGGTACGGGGTATTAAAATACCAGCCAAAACAGTACCAATGGGTGATTCATAAAACGGAGAGTATCCGTCACCCTATGAGTATAGTTGAATAGTATTGGAGGTTCACTAGTATGCCTGTAACAATAAACGGTCAAACATATTATACAACCGTCGAAGTTTGTCGGACAGTTGGTATAAGCAAAAGTACCTTATTTCGCTGGCTCAAGCAGGGCATATTGAACAAGTGTGAGCGCAGGGATAAGAGAGGATGGAGACTATTTACCAGGGATGAAATAGACGGATTGAAGAGAGAGGTCAACCAGATAAATAAAGCTGGAGGTTTGTAGAATTGCACCAAGAGGTTGCTGAAATTAAGAAGGAGGCAACAACATGAGCAAGCGCATACTGGTAATTGACGATGAGGAAACCATAAGAAAATTATTTGTTGAAGTGCTTAAAGACACGCCATATCAAGTAGATACGGCCAACTCGGGTGAGCAAGGGATCGAGCTGGAACAAAAGACTAGATATGACTTGGTATTTCTTGACCTCAAGATGCCCGGTTTAAACGGTGTTGAAACTTTGCGCAGGCTATGGGAACTTGACCCAGGTGTACCTGTTTACATCATAACAGCTTTTCACAAAGAATTTTTGGATCAACTCGGAAGTGCCGCGGAAGACGGAATAAGTTTTGAGATTCTTCATAAGCCGTTCGGTGCTAACGAGATTAATCTGATTGTAAGAAGCGTATTAGAAGGGCCGGTAGGATTTCAACAATAGAAGGAATGCCATATATGAATTCAGGCTTCTGCTCGATGTCATCTCATTTAGGGTTAAGAGCTCTCAGATTAGCTCAAAGTTGATGGTTGTTAAAACTGCAGGGGTAATAGAATGCAAATAGATGAACTCCTAAAACTAGTGGTAGACAAAGGTGCCACCGATTTGCATCTCAAGGTGCCAAGCCCACCGGTGCTACGCATTGATGGTATGCTTATCCTTCAAGAAGATTTGCCACCACTTACAGTTAAAGATATCGAATTCGTATTTGAACAAGTTACTATTCAAGAGCAGAGGGATGCTTTCGTTAGGGAACGTGAGCTAGATTTTGCTTACTCTATTCCTGGCTTAGCTCGATTCCGAGTTAGCGTACTGCGGCAAAGAGGCACAGTGAGCTTGGCCTTCCGGCTCGTCCCAATTAAAGCTCCTTCCATTGATGAATTAGGACTGCCTCAAATTTGTAAGGAGCTTACTCTCAAACCAAACGGGCTTATCCTGGTTACTGGCCCTTCTGGCAGTGGCAAGTCGACCACCCTGGCAGCGATGATCAATTATCTCAATGAAAATAAGATGCGGAATGTCATTACCATTGAAGACCCGATTGAATACTTATTCCGTGACCGAAAATGTATCATACATCAACGGGAGTTAGGGACAGACACCAGGTCCTTTTCCACAGCATTAATACACGCCCTCCGGCATGACCCAGATGTAATTGTCATCGGAGAGATGCGTGACTTATCCACGATAACTGCAGCTATCACAGCGGCCGAGACGGGGCACCTGGTGCTTGGCACACTACATACGATTGACGCTGCTCAGACTGTTGATCGTTTAATTGATGTATTCCCAGCAACGCAGCAACGGCAAATCAGGCTACAGTTGTCACAAGTATTAGAGGCGGTATTATCGCAGAGGCTCTTATCCCGTATTGGGGGAGGACGAATAGCTGCTTTCGAAATTATGATTGCTAACAGCGTGATCAGGACACTCGTCCGTGACGAGAAGCTCTTCGAAATAACCTCTTGTATTGAAATGTCTACCGGAGCCGGCATGCAGACTATGGAGCAGGCGGTGGCCGACCTAGTAAGAAGGAACATAGTTTCCCAAGAAGAAGCCATGATGCAAATCAGCGGCCCGATGGGACTTCAGCAATTACTTCAAAACGGAGCCTCTTTACTGAAGAGGGAATAGATAGATTGAATAAAGAGGTCAACCAGATAAATAAAGCTGGAGGTTTGTAGAATTGCACCAAGGGATTGCTGAAATTAAGAAGAAGGCTGATGGAATACCTGGCTAGTCTTTTATTGCTTTGCTGAAGCTTGCAATTAGCTCAGTTGCCGGCTTGTTCTGGAACAGAATGTCATGGATAATTTTTGCTATCGGGGCTTCCAGGCTGAGTTTCTTGGTTAGCTGATGAACTGCTAAAGTGGTGGTCACCCCTTCAGCAGCTTGTGGCATGGAGGTGGATATCTCAACCAAGGAACGTCCCTTGGCTAACTGATAACCTACATAATGATTGCGACTTAAAGTGCTGGCGCAGGTGGCTATTAAATCACCCAAACCAGCTAGCCCATAGAAAGTGTCCTTCTTAGCGCCCAAGGCCAATCCCAGGGAAACAACCTCATTCCAGCTCAAAGCAACAAAAGCAGCCTTGGCGTTATCGCCCAGTCCTAATCCATCGATCATTCCGGCGCCCAGAGCAATAATGTTTTTTAATGCTCCGCCTAACTCCACACCAACAACGTCATCAGTGGTAAATATGAGGAATCGGGGTGATCGGAGCAAGTCCTTCGCCTTTTTGGCAATGATGATGTCTTGAGCAGCAAGTACTGAGGCGGCCGGCAGTCCCTGAGCAATTTCCTTTGCAAGGTTGGGGCCGGAGAGAACGCAGATCTGCTTTTTCAGGGGAGGAACTTCTTCCTCGATTATCTGGGACATTCTTTTGCCGCTATCTACCTCCAATCCTTTAGCGGCGCTCATCAATATCGTTCTGTTGTTCAGATGATGTTTAATGTGGGTGATGTTTTCCCTGAATTTCTGGGAAGGAACTGCCACTATTACCAGCTCAGTTCCGTCGGTGGCTTCTGTAATGTTGCTTGTGGAGGCATAACTATGTTTCTCGTGGTTTAGCTGCTCAGCTTCGCCTTCACTTCTTGCCCACAGCGTTACTGTTATGCCGTTATTGCTTAATAGAGTTCCTAGAGTATTGCCCCAGGTGGTATTGCCTATGATGGTGGCCTTAGGCATAACCTGACTAGCTTATTTCCTGGCCTTTTTCACCTAGCCGTCGCTCTGTACCCTGCTGTAGCCTTCTTATATTCCCACGATGCTGATAGATGACCAGGGCTATCGCCACTAAAGTGTAGGCAAGGTAGATGGGGGTGAGGTCATAGGCAATGGTCATGGGTATCAATAGACACCATGTAGCAATAACTGCCATTATTGAGGCTAGTGACATATAGCGGCTATTCAATGCGGTTAGAGCTAGAACCTCGCCACCAAATATAGCTGCTGGTGGGAAAATGGGTATTAGCGTGCCAAAGAAAGAGGCTACTCCACTCCCGCCCTTGAATTTCAGGAATATTGACCAGTTATGTCCTGCCAGCACTGCAAGTCCAGCCATCACTTGAGCTGCCTGGTAATAGTGGATACTCGCTCCAGCGATGATTAACATACCCGGACCAATAATCACTGTGGCTAGGATAACCGCTCCGGCAGCTTTACATATGTCGAGAACTATGGTTAAAATCCCTGCCTTAGTTCCTACGGCGCGCATCACATTAGTGCCACCAACCTTGCCACTGCCGTATTTTGTGACATCAATACCTTTAGATACCTTGCTAATTATCAACCCGAATGGGATGGAGCCAAGCAAGTAAGCGATGATTATTACAGCAACAAACTTACTGATTATCACTTTGCCACCTTTATCTTTCTACCGCTTTTGTGACTAAATTTGGTGAAATTTAGCTGTAATGGCACGCCACGGAAGCCAAACTTCGAACGGAGCTTCTTTTCTAAATACCTCTGGTATGGGGGGTAAATCAACTTAGGGTCGTTGACCTGCAAAACAAAGTTTGCTGGTTTTGATTCATCTTGATAAGCGCGCATAATTTGCAACCGTTTTGTACCTACCCGCGGAGGTAAATGGATATCCACTGCTTCTTCGATGGCTTTGTTGACTGCTGAATCTGATAAACGCTTCTGCCTTTCCTGCCATACTTGACAGGCTAGAGGCAAAACGTGCTCTGCTCCCTTTCCTGACTTAGCTGAAAGGTAAAGCATAGGTATATAATACATAAATCTGATCCTTTTTTCTAGGAGTTGTTTGAATTCTTTCTTCTGTATACGTGGGATGGTATCCCATTTATTGACTAAAAGCACTATTCCTTTGCCTGCTTCCAGGATATAACTAGTAATATGTAAATCCTGAGCGGTAATGAATTCAGCGGCATCGAGCAGCAGCAAAGCCACATCGCATCGGTTAATTGCTTGAATGGCACGAATCAAGCTGTAGTAATCAATTCCAGCATCTACACGGCCTCTTCGTTTGATCCCCGCAGTATCAATAAGCAAGACGTTCCTGTTATTCCAGTTAACTATGGTGTCGATAGCATCACGAGTCGTCCCTGGTGCTTCATGAACGATAGCTCTTTCGGCGCCAATCAAGGCGTTTAACAAAGTTGATTTGCCTGTATTAGGGCGTCCCACGATGGCTAATTTCACATCTTCTGTCTGGGTAATGGGAGCACTCACTGAGGGAATAAGGGCCAACACGGTGTTCATTAACTTATCTATCCCTCGATTATGATAGGCGCTGATAGCTAATGGTGTGCCCATACCCAGGCGGTAGAAATCGGCTACCTTGTTTGTTTGCTGTTCTGAGTCAATCTTATTTGCTGCCAGCACTTTCGGTTTGTTAACTGTGCGTAGCATATCAGCTAGCTCTTCATCAGCAGCAATGACGCCGTCTTTAGCGTCTACCATGAAGATGATGACATCTGCCTGAGCGATAGCTGCTTCAACTTGTTGCTTGACTTTTTGTTGCAGTAAAGAGGGAGGCTCTAATTGCCATCCACCGCTATCAACTACAGTCAGTTCCTGCCCCTGCCAGGTGGTGGAAGTAAATATTCGGTCTCTGGTAGTTCCAGGGGAAGCACTGGTGACGACAAGGCGTCTCCCTGCCAGCCGGTTAAGCAAGGTTGACTTACCTACGTTAGGTCGTCCCACAATTGCGACAACTGGTTCTGCCATTTACCTGTTACCCGTTGATTCAGTCTGTAAAAGGATTTTTGCTAACAGTGCTTTTTGTAGGTGAAGCCTGTTTTCTGCTTGATCAAAGACCACTGACCTTGGGTCATCTAATAATCCCGGGGAAATCTCTTCGCCATGGTGAGCTGGCAGGGGGTGCATGAATAGAACATCCTGCCTGGCGAAGGATAACAATGTCTCATCCACCTTATAATCGTGAAATGCTAAACGACGTTTATCTGCTTCCGCGTCCTGTCCCATACTGGTCCATACATCGGTGTACACTATATCAGCGCTTGTGACAGCCTCTTCAGGGCTGCTGAACAGCTTGATCTCGCTCCTGGACGAAGAGGCAAATTTCCTGCCCTGTCCTAATATTTCCTGGTTGATTTCATATCCTGAAGGCGAAGCGATATGAAAACTCATGCCGGTGAGCGAAGTGGCAAGGAGGAGACTGTTAGCTACGTTATTGCCGTCACCAATGAATGCCATGGTTAAACCAGCCAATCTCCCCTTCTTTTCATAAATGGTGAGGAGATCGGAGAGTGCCTGGCAGGGATGTTCCAGGTCAGAGAGCGCGTTGATTACTGGCACCTGTGAATATCTGGCCAGGGAAACCAATGTCTCGTGGGAAAAGGTGCGAGCGGCAATACAATCAACGTAATGGCTCAACACCTTAGCGACATCGGAGACTGATTCTCGATTGCCTAATCCTACTTCTTGGGGAGATAGATAGATCGCATAGCCACCTAGCTGATGCATGGCTATCTCAAAGCTTACTCTGGTGCGCAGGGAAGGCTTTTCAAACACGAGAGCTAAGATTCTCCCCGATAGGAGAGATGGTGAATCCCGCCCTTTGAAAATCATAGCTTGCTCTATGACTTGTTCAATCTCTTGGGGGCTGAAGTCAGATACTGAAAGGAAATCCTTTTTCATCATCGGCCTCAAAGTGGAGTTTAGTATATCACGCTTACCAGGTGTTATAATGGATGAAGTGAACGCCAAAAGCAAGGAGTTCGCTCAGGGAAGCAAGCCTTTATTGTTACTTTTTGATGGCAATTCCATAGTGCATCGTGCTTTTCACGCCTTGCCTCCGTTAACCGTATCCAAAACAGGCGAGATGGTAAATGCTGTTTATGGTTTTGTCAACACATTGCTCAAAGTAACTGGTGAATTCAGGCCTGCCTATTGGGCTTGTGCTTTTGACCGTCCTACCCCTACATTCAGGCATAGGGAATTTGAGGAATACAAAGCACAGCGGCCTCAAATACCGGAAGAACTCAAAAGGCAAATAAAATTGGTTCATCGGGTTGTGGAATCACTCCACATCCCTGCGTTTGAAGTCGATGGCTTTGAAGCAGACGATATTTTAGGAACTCTGGCAAGGAAAGCAAATGAGCAGGGAATCGAGGTCGTGATTGTTACCGGTGATAACGACCTACTTCAGGTGATATTGCCTGGGGTGAAGGCACTTATTCCTAAGCGAGCTTTCGCCGATACTACCCTTTATGACGAACAGGCAGTTCAAGGCAGGTATGAAGTAAAGCCAGTCCAGATTCCTGATTTCAAAGCACTGGTTGGAGACCCTTCCGATAACATTCCCGGCGTACCGGGAGTGGGAGAGAAAACCGCTGCTAGACTGCTACAGCAGTTTGGCAATCTGGAGGGAATACAAACTCATATTGGGGAAGTGATGCCCGAGAAATTGCGCACAGTATTGAGTGAACATCTTCCTCGGGCTTTCAAGAACAGGGAACTGACCACTATAGTCAGGGATGTTCCTGTTGACTTTGCTCAAGAAAGCTGTGATGTGAGTACTTATGCCCGAAACGAGGTCGTGGATCTTTTTCGTGAACTTGAGTTCACCAAATTGCTTCCCAGGCTTCCGCAACACATAGGTGAGAAAGGTGTCGTTGCTGGGAGTGGAGTCTCGATTACAGCCCATTATCAGGTGGTAAATACTGAGAGCGTCTTTAATCAGCTTGTCAACCAGCTAGAGAAAGCAGCGGATTTCGTTATCCATGTTGAAGCTGCAGGCAAGCAATCTATGACGGCAAAGCTGGTAGGAATAACGATATCGGTAGCTTCTGGAAAGACATTTTACATACCCTTAGGACACTCTGGTTTAACTGAGCCAGTGCAGCTTTCCCTGGCTCAAGTGCTCGCTGGGCTAAAACCGATTGTCGAGAATCCCCGAATAGGGAAAATTAGTTACGATGGTAAGCGTAATATGATGGTGTTAGCCAATCACGGGGTAAAGTTAGAAAACCTAGATTTCGATGTTATGATTGCTGCTCATCTCGTTGGTGAGAAAACTCTCGGACTCAAAGCACTCGCCTTTAACAGACTTGGTGTGGAAGCGATGTCTACTGAAGAGCTAGTTGGGACAGGCAAGAACCAAACTTCGCTGGCCACGATAGGAGTAGAGCAAGTAGCTAAATATAGTTGTGTGGGTGTTGAGACTGTAAGGAAATTAAGGGATAACCTGGAGGAGGAACTGAAGCAGCTGGAATTGTGGACGCTTTTTAGTGAGCTGGAAATGTCTCTGGTTCCAGTGTTGGTAGTTATGGAGAGGAATGGCATTGCTTTAGACGCTGACTTACTTGGCAAGCTTTCAGCTCAATTGGGTGAGCAAATAGCAAACAGAGAGGCGGAAATCTATGATTGTGTTGGGCACAGATTCAATATAAATTCGCCTCAGCAGCTAGCCAGAGTGCTTTTTGAGGAACTCAGGTTAACTCAACCTCGCAAGACTAAGAAGGGATATTCAACTCAAGCATCGACTTTGGAGGCATTGAGGGGACTTCATCCTGTAATTGCCCTTGTGCTGGAATATCGTCAGCTTAGCAAACTTAAGTCGACTTATGCCGATGCCTTGCCAGCGTTGATTAACGTTGAGACAGGTAGAGTGCATACCAATTTTAATCAAACCGGCACTGCTACAGGACGGCTCTCCTCTAGTGAACCAAATTTGCAAAATATTCCGGTGAGGAGCGAAGCGGGTAGGGTGATAAGGAGAGCCATTATTGTCCCACCGGGAGCGTATTTATTAAGCGGCGATTATTCCCAAATTGACCTCAGAGTGCTGGCGCATCTTTCTAATGACCCAGGGCTTATCGCTGCCTTTGTTAATGATGAAGATATCCATGCTGCAACCGCATGTAAACTCTTTGGCGTCTCACGGGATGAGGTGAATCCAGAAATGCGGAGGATGGCTAAGACAGTCAATTTCGGCGTTATCTATGGCATGAGTGATTATGGACTGGAACAGGCAACTGAACTCAGCAGAGAAGAAGCAGCCCAATTTATCTCATCGTACTTTGAAAGGTATCCTGGAGTAAGAAGCTATATAGAAACTACCAAAGAGCAAGCCAGGGAGCTGGGATATGTGCAAACATTGCTGGGAAGAAAGAGGTTTATACCTGAAATTAATTCCCCGAATCGGCAGGTGAGGGAGGCTGCAGAAAGAATGGCTGTAAATGCTCCAGTACAGGGGACTTCTGCAGACATCATTAAGATTGCCATGGTTAATGTACAACATGAGATGGAGAAGCGAAATCTACGAAGCAAAATGTTGGTGCAAGTTCACGATGAATTGCTGTTTGAAGTGCCTGAGAGTGAAGTGAGTGCAATGAAGAAAATGGTGAAGGAAGTGATGTCCCAGGCAGTGAATCTTTGTGTGCCGCTGAAGGTCGACATAAAATCAGGCAAAAACTGGGCTGAAATGGCATAATGAAATGGGATAGTAACATCGAGTGAAACTTGTAAAAGAGTGGTAGGATAACTTTGTTGAAGAAAATTCTTCGTGATGTTGGCATAACCATCCTGATAGCGATTGCTATCTTTGCCTTTCTTCGAGTTAGCTTTCAAGGCTATATGGTGCGTGGATCGTGCATGTTGCCGGGTATTGAAGACGGTGACTGGGTGATGGTTAGCAAAGCTTCTTATTTTTCCTCCGACCCTCAACATGGTGATATCATCATCTTGGAACCCCCGATACCGGCTAATCATCCATTTATCAAGCGGGTTATTGCTGTCCCTGGTGATACCATGGAGGTTAAGGACGGCAAAGTCTACCTGAATGATATCGCTTTAACAGAACCTTATATATCGGAGCCACCTCGTTACACTCTGCCAGCCCGGGGAATCCCTGAAGGCGAATATTTCGTGCTTGGTGATAACCGTAACAGTGCTGATGATTCACATATCTGGGGGACAGTTCCTGGAGAGAACATCATTGGTAAGGCCTGGTTTATCTATTGGCCACTACGGCATTGGGGGTGGGTGGGAAATTACGATTATCCTGAGTCAGCCAGCGAGCAGGAAGAAATAATGACGGTCTCGCAGACATTTGGGGTCGAATTTGAATAACGAAGTAATGGATATATTGAGAAGTGTCGGAGCGATGAAGGAAGGTCATTTTCTGCTCTCCTCTGGATTACATTCGCCGGTGTACTGGGAGAAGTTCCGTCTTTTACAATATCCTGCTTATACTGAAAAAGTCTGCCGTCTTATTGTTCAGCATTTTAAGGACCAGTCAATAGATGTGGTTGCCGGTCCAACCACCGGGGGCATTATCGTCGGTTTTGAGATAGCCCGTCAGATGGGAGTAAGAAGCATCTTTGCTGAGAAAGAGGGGGAGACAAGAGTCTTCCGCCGGGATTTTGAGCTTAGCGCTGGTGACCATGTCCTTATAACTGATGATGTCTTCACTACTGGTGGCTCGATTAAAGGGACAATCGACGCGGTAAATAAACATGGCGGTGTTGTCATCGGTATAGGGGTTCTTGTCGACCGCAGCACGGAGGAAATAGATTTCAATGTTCCCTTATTTAGTTGTCTTCGTGTCCCGACAATAGTTTATCCTGCTGAAGCATGTCCTCTTTGTGCTGCTGGTGTTCCTCTAGTTAAGCCTGGCAGTGGAGGCTAGTTGACCTTGAATTTTGAACTTTGCTAGAATTGAATTTGAGGGGATATAGCTCAGTTGGGAGAGCGCTGCGTTCGCATCGCAGAGGTTGGGGGTTCGAATCCCCCTATCTCCACCAATCGTAACAGCTCCCGAACCATTCGCCTTAGCTATGATGGCGAAAGGGGCGTCTCCATGTCCTTCCAGACTAACATTATAACTGGACTCCTTTTTTTTGGGGCACGTCATTGGCAGAAATCTCAGTTGGCATGCTTCCACTGTGCGTCAGTACTGACACTGCTGCTATCCAATAAATATCTCAACCTTGGCAGGGCCGGCAAGTTGGTTAAGATCACTGGTGAAGGCCGTCCAGTCAAAACGCGCTTGGCGACGGTATTGGTAGTGAAGACTAATGCGGTCCTCCAGAGCAGACATAGTCTCTAATCTGAGGCCACGCAGCCGCTCTTCGAGAAACCGTGACAGCTTTGCCTCCAAATCTGGAAAGGAGGGTTGGTCTACCGAAATCATAAGGTGACTCCGACCAAATAATGTAAACCGGTTTCGAGTTAACCACTGGATAACTAAGGCAACGAATACACCGACCAATAGTAGGCCCGTTACCAGGAAGGTATTGGTTGCCGCCCCAATCGAACAAGCTGCTAGTAAAAGCACAAACCCAATCTCTGCCGGGTCTTTAACGGGTGTCCTGAAACGGACAAAGGCCAGTGCTCCCAGCAATCCCAGGCCAAGCGGGATGGAAGCCTGTACACCCAGGAATAGCGCTGTGATGGCTGGTCCCCCGATGATAAAGGTGCGCTGTACCCCAGCGCCGATGTATCTCGACCCATAAAACAACTGGTACAGCAGGTAAACGACTATGGAAGCTACAAATGAAAAGCCGATAGCAACAACAGCTTGCCAAAGCCCTATCGGGGGTTGTAAACCCTGGATATATTCTATGAGTCCCTCTGGCAAAGTTTATCCTCCTTTCTATCTAATCTACCTAAGGTAGAACCATTCTTCCTGACGGCCATAACCGACCCCCAGTGCCTGGTTGTGACAAGTGTGATTCAATACAATAACCGTACTTCGAGAATCTGCTCCAGTCTGTATCTAGCAGTCTCATCCGTCTAATCGTTAGTGGTAGTTCCAGGGTTGGGCCTTTGACCTCAATGACTCCTCCTTGTAACCGCAGTTCCCGCTCTCCATAGCCCAGTTCCGGGGTTACCACTGAGGAGCGAATGTTGTAGTCAAACGATACCCGCATCCCGGTCAGCATTTCATTAAACCTGTAGCGCCAATATGATATCACGATGATTGGTTGTAGTGGTAGCTCCGGATGATGACCAAACCTGGCTAATGTATCAATGAGCGTCGTTTTGCTAACAATCCCGCCACCCAGACGACCCAGCTCGAGATGCTCTGCTGATGCCAGCAACCTCTGGCGCTGTTTGCTGCTGGCGAAGCCCTCTCTGGATTTCAGCTCCAGGAATATGGGAACCATTCCTTGATGATTCCCAGCCTCGCCGTACCAGCGAATGCGCACTTTGTCCTTCCTGAAGTCACCGGATGCTGATCTCAGGTACTGGTCGAGGTCAGGGGTATCGAAATATAGACTGTTGACCTGCCCTTCAGGGTATTGGCTATCTGGACGGCAGACCTGGCGCAGCAGGGTATAGGCAAAGCCGATATTCTTGGGTAATATAAAGAACTTACGCTCAAACCTTTGAGTGGGTTGAATGGCTGCAGGAACCGTCTCGTCTATTCGTGCCTTAGCTACTTCTATTTCTGCTTACCTCCTGGCGTCGTAACTTGTCCGCGCTGTTCCGAACGCCTGTTAGTTTAATTGTAAGGTATGTGCTATCTCCGCAAAGAGGGCTCTGTCGTATGGCGCATACTGGTCAACGTTCCAAAGGGTGACGACAATCCATTTATCATCCTTTATCACTCCGATGGAGTAGCAATGCAGTGGGAAGCCCGTAATTGTGGCGTGATATTCCGCTGCGGCGGCTGGAGTCCCGTCGGCCAGCGCCGTGTTACCCACAGCGAGAATCTCGACGGGTGCCTCAACGAGGGTGTTAGCGAGAATTTCAGCCAGGCTGGGCCCCCAGGCGGTATCCCAAACTGCAACAAACAGCCCGGTGACCTCGAAGGGCGACCTGGCTTCGTAAAGCACCATCGCCGTAGCATCGCGCCAATCACTGGGATGCTTGAAAGAAAAACCGTATTCCTCATTCTTAATTTCTTTAGCTTCAAACGAGAGCTCCTCAGGATATTCATATGCCGGTAGTTCCGTTCCGGGTGGTTCCTCTACAGCCGGTTGCTGTTGGGCAGGCAACTCATAGTCCTCTTCATTTAATCCAAGCTGCTCTATTATGGATTTTGTTTTTTTGATAAAATACTCTCTGGTACGTTCATCGTTAATCATTTCTTCGCCTTCATCCATCTCGTTGTCAAGATAAGGCGAATACAGCTCATACAGCATGTTGAACTTCTTCTCGTATTCACTATAGACAAACAGCTTGTTCGCCGGAGTGATGAATTCCTTCAGGTAATGTTCATAGCTGGCTCTATATTCATCTATCTCAAATATTTTCTCAGCAAGAGGAGAATGATAAACACAATATTCATCTAACCAGGATTCAGGTATTTGAATAGCCGACAACTGCAAAAACAACTGCAAAAACTCTCTGCAATGATTTCCCCATTCATAGATTCCAACAGATGAGGTATCAAATAGCATAAATCCGCCGCCAAGGGCCATGTCATAATCGTTAGGCATAAATTCAATTTTACCAGCATCATTAAAATACAGATAATAATTATTACCCATTGCCCAGTAATCGTCCCATTTCCCGATAAGCATATTCATTGCCTGATACCTTAGAAAACGGTCCACCTCAAAATTAGCGTCCAGATAATCTTTTAACTCAGCACCACTTAATGTATTGATATTATCTATGAATTTCAGTAGCTCAGTATGGTCTGCCGCATCTTCATTTGTTTTCAAATCATAAGTAGGTCTATAATGTGTTTTCCAATCTTTTACCCCAATAGCTCTTTTTTCCGGGAAAATTGGGTTATCGGTGAATTTTTCATCTATAGGTTCTAAAGTTGCCGGCCCGGAATCACCCCATAAGCACTTATACAAATTTCCGTTATCGTTTGCGTTGCCATATCTTTTTGTCAAATATGATTTGTCAATCGTCTCTATCATTGTATAGGTACCAAAATAATGTTTTTCACCATCAATAGTTATTGTCAGTCTGGTCGAACCTGTTCTGGAAGTATATGCTCCGGCCCTATTCATAAGGTCATAACAGTATAATTCCCTTATCTGTGAGTCATCCCAGCGAATATCCTGCAAATTCAACCTCAACTCCAACGTCCTTAACCTAGCGAATCTCCTGTCCTTTCTTGCTTCATACTCCTCTGTTCCTTCCTTCTGGTCAAACACCTCGTTGAATCTTATTCTAAAATGTGCTCTGTGAAAGAAACCCAGTTCATCTCCAGGAATAGGCCGTGTGTAATGACCCTTTGTCCTGAATCCTACCTCCTCAATTATGGCATCACCGGCAGGACCTTTATAAATAAATGTGGCTTCTCGGTAGTTACCAGTTAACCCCTGGCGGAAGAGATCTGTCCTGGCGTAATCCTTCATATCCTGAATAAGACCATCCCATTCTTCCTGTGTCATAACAATCTCTATTTCATGTAAAATCCCGTGAGTAAATAGCAGTTCATACCCACGTGGACTGAATTCAATCGTACTATCATGGCTTGTAGTCGGCTGACTGCTGTCGCCACAACCTCCACCACCAACCAGTATCGCTGCTAACAGCAGAATAGCGAATATGTTTTTCATAGCCATTATTGTAGCCTTTATTGCTACGATTTACCTTTAATGAAAGCTGTGGGGTTGGGTAATCAAGCTGAAAGCCAGTTCAAAGGTTCTGTCTATTGTAACACCAGCTCCACCAAGCCAGCAAGTCAGTGTACTGGTTCATATGATTGGTGACACTTCCTTCTTCGTCATTGCGAGCCTTTTTTTACCTGTCATTGCGAGCCGAAGGCGTGGCAATCTCAGAAAAGTCTCCTCTCCCTTGATGGGAGAGGATTAAGGTGAGGGTGAAATTCCCCCTCCCTCTATCCGTTAGCTAACGGACCTCCCGCCAGGGGAGGGAGAATCTGGGGGATTGCGGAGCCTGTTCCGAGTAAAACGAGGAATCTCACTCCTCGCAATGACACAACGAATTGCCTATCCTTGTTCAATCAGGTCTTTTACGAACCTAACACCGGTTTGTGGGGGGAAGTATTTGAGCGCTGCATGATGTTTTGGGTCTGCACCTGCCACGTTCATGATGCTGAGGTTTTGAAGGAGTTTTGGCTGCCGATGTTGAAGAATCTTCGTGCATTCTGGCTTGTTATCTCATCGACCTCAGTTGGGGACAAGCCTTGAAGCTCAGCTAACTTATCAACAACCAGGCTAACATTTTGTGGAGCGTTCCTCTTTCTGTGGGGCCCAAGATAGGGCGAATCAGTTTCAGTCATTATTCGCTGCAGCGGCACTTTGCTTGCCACATTCTGTATGTTCTCGCTTCGCAGGATGTTTGTCGCGATGGAGACGTAATAGTTGTTCCTGGTGATTTCCTCAGCTTGTCTCGTCGTGCCATTAAAGCAGTGAAACACAACTTCCCTCATTTTGTTTTTCATCACCATATCCAATCCCTCATCAATGGCGTTCCGTAAGTGCAGCACGACAGGCAAGTTCAGTTCTCTCGCGAGTTGCAGGAAATCAATAAAGACCTTCTTCATTTTCCCGATTCTTATGCTATCGCTAATCCAGTGATAATCAAGCCCTATCTCACCAATGCCAACGATTTTTGACCTGTTGCGCCTTATCAAGTTCAAGTACGCTTCAAGCTCCTCATCTGTCAGCTCGGCAGCATATACGGGATGGAGGCCTAGAGTGGCATGGACGAATGATGGATACTTCTCACACAACCTGAGTGCCTTCTCAGCCTCATTTGGATGTATCGCACTTGTGATGACAGCTTCTAGTCGCCGGCTTGCTTGTTGAATGACTGCATCCCTGTCATGTTTAAATCGCGCAGATGTCAGGTGACAGTGAATATCAATCACTTCTATATAACCGCTAATAGCAGTATCGCCGTTCGCTTAATTTTGGATGAGATTGTCACTTCTTTCTACCATGCCAGCCTCTTACTAACTGCATTGTAAAGAATAGGTCACTCACCTAATGCCTTGAGGATAACACGTTTTCTACGCTGACCGTCGAACTCTGCATAGTAGATTTGCTGCCACGGCCCCAAGTCTAACTTCCCCTCGGTTATGGGCACGATAACCTCGTGGTGTATGAGCAGGCTCTTCAAGTGAGCATCTCCATTGGTTTCACCTGTCAGGTGATGCCTGTAGTCTCGTTTGTAAGGTGCCAGTTTCTCCAGCCACTCCTCTATGTCTGCGATTAATCCAGACTCAGCATCATTGACATATACTCCAGCCGTAATATGCATCGCCGATACCAGGGTGAAGCCCTCTTTAATGCCGCTGCGACCTACCAGGTCCTCTACCTTGTTTGTGATGTTGATGAATTCCCGGTGCTCCTCTGTTTTGAACCACAGGTATTCCGTTAATGATTTCATCCTGTTCCTCCTACTGAGCTGCTAAGCTTTGTCTCTGTAACAATGTTAGCTTACTTGACCCTGGGCAACAACCCACAAAACGACTGTTACTGTGGCAAACAGCAATATGGCTTGTTGTTCAATTTTGAATCTTTTGGGGAATCTTTATTTCAAACCGACATCTGGCCTTGCCAAGAATCGTGCTGGTATTGTCGGTCGCTAGCTTTTCAAGGGAGTTCAACATAAGGTAGAATGAAAAGTAGTTAGCTAACCCGGATTGAGCTCTATTAGGCGTGCGACGGTACCTGTTGTCCTATGTGGCGCAAATGACATACGAAAATTCAGCTATCACTAAGCAAACATTTGAGGAACACAGACGGCTGGTCAGCCTCGTTGACGGTCTTTTGGCAACAATAGACAAGCTACCCAGTGATATTGTGTGGGGTAATTCAACATGGCTTCAAGATTCTGAAATTCTCGATTTTATTCGCATTCAGGCCTTGTCGCTTCAACATGCCAAGGATAGTATTGTTCAAGGCTATTACAGAGATGCTTATCACTTAATACGGATGGTATTTGAAGGGTATTTCCTTCTCAGGCTGCTAAGCACTTGTGATAGATATCCCTTCAGGATAAAGATAGTGAGGGCTAAGACAGACCCAAGTCTAGACTATACCAAGCAAAGGGTCATTCAACAAGTTAAGAAGAAATTTGGTGAGCTTCTGATAAAGATATACGAGGAGGACAAACATACCCTTGTTGCTGTACTGAAGGGAAGACAGGTGCTAGATGAAAAAGGTAACAATACTGGCAGGATTTTGCCCTTTTATTATGGTGTATGGCAACGGTATCAGCCAATTGAACATCATGTGAGAGGGAAGTCCCCACAAGAGAAGTTATCTACTAGTCGTTTCCTTGAAGGCGACTGGGCAAGCATCCCAAGAAGCAAAAGAGGACGAGTGGATAAAACTCATGGCCAATTAGGCAGGTACTTTCTTACCTTTGATAGGGTTTTAGAGAACTTGCGGTTAAATGGAGTTCTAAACAAGAAAACTACTACTCGGGTTCTCGTGCACTATAATTTCCTAAGCAATTTTTCCCATTCCACAAGTGATAGCATCAAAAAGCTACTACGACTTCAAAACTACTACATGGTTGGTGGAGGCGGTACACTCATCTCCTATAACCACTACTATAGCGAATTAGCTTTGCTCTACACCTGCCATTTACTCTCAATGCACCTCGAGCATGCAGTCTATTATTTGACAAAATGGGGTCATATTTATGTAAAAAATGAGGAGGCATATCACTTAATATGCCAAAAGGTTGAAAGTGAGTTTGGCTACTTCTGGTTCATTTTCAACAAGCCCCATCAGTATGATAGATTTGCTCACGCGAATCGCAAGTCTGACTATAAGAAGAAAATATTCTACCGCCCTAAAGATATTAGGTTGAGGGACGTCCGTTATTATGAAAATCCTCTTTACAGGCTGAAACAAATGCATTATTCACATCAAGAGCTAATTACAGGTAACGCCTATAATAGTCCGTTCCCCAGAGCTGATGCCTTGAGATAGAGGCCTGAGGGTGGATTAATGGAGGCTTGCAGTCACATTCTGACGGACTGTTCAGAGGAGATGTCCTGGTTTCTTGAGGACTTCAGCTTGGACATGTGAGCCCGGGACTTCTGAGCTCGTTCAGCGCGGTCCTCGGCCCTGTCGCTACGCCCGGATTAGGGCGTTTACTAGAATTGTGGCAAAGGTGGCGGTTTGTACTCCACTGTAAGCTCTTTAAACGCCTTATTCCGTAATTTCTCCAGGCATGACCTTAGTTGCTGGCGCTCTTCTTCAGACAACGAAGACATTATCTTGCGGATGGACTTTCTCCTGGTTGACTTATCGTAAGCTTGCTGTCCCTTCTCCGTTATACTCACCCGCACCAGGTTCTTTCTGTCCAGATCTTGGGTCTTTCTCACCAGCCCCCTCTCTTCCATCCTGTTCAAAAGCGGCTGTTGAGAAGAGATTTGGCCTGCTGGCAAACATAACAATCCGATGAAGTGTTTCATCCACAGGTCTATATGTCTCCCAGCTATCCACCTCTTGCCACTTATCCACTATTACGCTAGACTGATAATGGTAAAGGCATCCCTCTCATACAGTGATTACCAGCCAAAACCATACGGAAAATCTATGGTACGATTGACATTCTGTAGCGCCATCAATGAAATTCGCAAAAACAAGATCCGCCTAGAGGATGGGGATCGCAGACTACTCCTTGATTTCGGTTTGCCATGTAAGAGATGCAGGCTGTTTTGCGAAGAGTATCTAAGGCCTCGTATTTGCAAAGGGCTATTTGACAGACTGGCGACGGGATTAGTTCTGGCCCTAGGGGAATTTACCGACACGATATGGAGTCACCAGAGGCGGAAGAGGCAAAGCCAACTCTGAAAGAATAGCAGCTTGTCGGGAGTTTTGGACACTGGTCACCAGTCCTCCCTTCCCTTCTGTAAAAGGAGGGGGAATTCTGTTTTTGGGCGAGCTTCACTCATATTTACAGCAGGCAGTAATGTGGCTAAGGTAAATAATGTCCGACATCATTGAAGGTAGAAACCCTGTACTTGAGGCGCTGAAGTCTGGTCGTCCTGTGAGCAAAATATTGCTAGCCAGAAACATAAAGAGGCATGGCACAATCTCGGAAATACTGCACTTTTGTAGAGCTGGAGGGATTCCAGTTGAGTATGTGGAGAGACACACCATAGATAGACAGAGCTTAACCGGTGTCAACCAGGGAATTATCGCCTATGCAGCGGCAAAGGAATATGTTGATTTAGATGATTTATTTATTATCTCAAAAGAAAGGCCTGAGCCTCCTCTATATGTTGTCCTCGACGGAATCCAGGACCCACAGAATCTGGGCGCAATTTTAAGAACTGCTGAGGCGACTGGCGTTCATGGGGTCATTGTGCGCTCAAGAAGGGCAGTGGGTCTTACCTCAGCCGTGGCCAAGGCATCAGCCGGCGCAGTAGAGTACGTGCCGGTGGCAATGGTAGCAAATATTGCTCAGGCGATGGAAACACTAAAGAAGAATAATGTCTGGGTCATCGGTATACACCCATCCGGCGAATTAGATTACACTAAGTTTGATTTCAAACTGCCAACGGCAATAGTCATCGGAAGCGAAGGAAAGGGGTTATCAGCATTGGTCAGGAAGAGATGCGACTCCCTAGCATTTATTCCAATGAAAGGAAAAATTAGCTCACTTAATGCCTCTGTAGCTGCCGCTGTGGTTATGTACGAAGCCTTTAAACAAAGGAGCAAAGTAGCCCCTCTCGTAAAAGACTGCGTGTCCCCTCAACCTTTTTTACCTTCATAATATTGGACGTGTGTAGCTCAGTTTATGGCTTCTACCACTGCTTTTTTCAGGGTACTTTAGATAAAAGGATACCTCGAGGCACTATGTCCTTACCCTATCGGCTAAGTCTTAGTGGCAACGTAAAGGTAGATTTGAGCTCAGTCGTATTCTGTATGCCTGCAAGGTCAACGAGGATTACCATCACTCAAGGGAGTTTACAACGCAACAAAATGGCTGATTGTTGGGCAATGAGAACCAAGAAACTTGAACGAATTCTACTGTGGCCTCTCTTTTGAAGGCACTGTTACGTAGGAGAGAATAGAGTCCAGTAGCTTGGGGCCCGATTGGCGGGTAGTTACGACATTGTCGAGTCCGAACTCTTTTGCTAGCGACTTCTCAAGAAGAGTTTTGACTGAATTCACTTGCTGTGAAGTTACGGACCGTGCTCTCCCGTGGAGAAGCTCACTCCTAAGACGGTTAAGATTGGGAAACTCACCACTTTCACGAGTTTCATGACCAAACCGACTTTTCCAGTACTTTTCAAACTTCGTGGACAATGGAAAGTCTGCTATACGGCTTAGAACAACATCCCTTAATCTATGGTTAATAGGCGGTCGTGCTTCTGCTAAGTATTTTTCAAGTTGAGCGTATTTTTCCCTAACTGGTTTGGGTCAGTACTGGCAAAGTACCCACTAGCGAGAGCTTCAAGGCCAACGAAGTAAGCGATGTACGTATCGACTGGTGAGTCGCTGTTTAGGCCGGCCCCGTACCAACGTAGTGCCATACCGATTGAGGGACCAATTGTCGAATGGTAAAGCTTTGCCAACGGTTCATCAATTAAAGAAGCTAGGTCTTTCTCGATAGATACTTTGACAAGATGCTTAACAGGCACATGAATATGTCCCTCCTCGCCTGTGGCACTGCTGAAATAGTATTCATCGAAAATGGGCCTACCTAGAATCTGTTCACCAAAACAAAGAGCAAGTAGTCCAATGACTGACTCAACATGATTCTTGGCTCTCTCCTTTGCTTCCTCTTCCCTATTTCCAGGGATAGTTGCAAGTACTTCCACTATGTCTCCCCTTGCCTCAACCTCTTCAACAGCTCCTTCAACTGAAAAAGCGCCTTCGGACGTAGGTTCCGCATCATGAAAACCGGATATTTTGTGTCCTTTGATGCCTCCCTTCCAGAATCTAATCCGAGTCTTGCATCCAATAATTACAAAAGGTTCGGACCAGCCTGCTCTTTGGGGTTGAAACACTAAGCGATAGGAAACACCATAATCTCTGCCCAAGCTCAATGGGCCTGGAGGCCCATTAAACCCTGAGGGACCTGGCCAGATGAAGGCCTTGCCGTCACGTTCCCATCGCACTTTATTCAGTATTGGCGTCTTCGTTGGGTCGTCACCGCGTTTCAGCTCTACACGCAATTGTATAGAAGGCTTTGGTGGGGAAAGAACCTTAGCACCTTCTGGAGTTGAGTAGGGGCCAGTCCATTCAGCTTCCTCTCCAGGCTCGTCGGCAGTTCTAGTCCAGAGTTCAACTGCGCATCCTTCTGGCAAGACCGCGTCAAAATCTATAAAGCCTCGGGCGTATTCCTCTGCTGTCAAAATCAAACTCTCATATTCCTCCGAGACCAATTATACCCTATGCTAGGCAGTAGACAATCTGACGGACTGTTCAAAGGAAATGTGTTGGTTTCTTGAGCACTTCAGCCTGGATATGTGGGTCGGGACTTCTGAGCTCGTTCAGCGTGGTCCCTGGCCCTGTCGGTACGCCCAAATTAGGGCGTTTACTAGAATTGTGGCAAAGGTGGCGGTTTGTACTCCACTGTAAGCTCTTTAAACGCCTTATTCTGTAATTTCTCCAGGCATGACCTTAGTTGCTGGCGCTCCTCTTCAGACAACGAAGACATTATCTTGCGGATGGACTTTCTCCTGGTTGACTTATCGTAAGCTTGCTGTCCCTTCTCCGTTATACTCACCCGCACCAGGTTCTTTCTGTCCAGATCTTGGGTCTTTCTCAGCAGCCCCCTCTTCTCCATCCTGTTCAAAAGCGCGGAAACCGAGTGGGGCTCTCTAAATATCCGCCGGGAAATCTCGGAAGGCGTTGCCTTTTCACCAATGGCCTGGATGACCACCAAAACCCCGACCTCTATAAATGAGATACCGAATTGATCAAGTTCTTTCTGTCTCGCCCTGAGTACCGCATCCGTAGTCTGGTGTAGCAGCACCCAGAGGTTGTAATCTTCGTCCACAGCTCTTTTCAGGATTGATTTAATTCTGTGTGCCGTAGCCTGAGGAGTAAATAGCCCCAAAGATGTGTTTTTGGGCAATAAAATGGGTGGTCTTAAGGCGGTATAATGGGTAGTTAAGAAAGAAATAGTGAGGTAAGACATATCTCCTTTGAGTCGCATTCTTCACGGGTGTCCGTGTAGTTACTATGGCATCTTCTGAGAATCGTTCTGTGCGCTGTGCGTTTACCATAGCATCTGATAATTCATCGTATTCTTACCTGACCGTTGTGCTCAGTTGCGGGTTGGGGGGCTTTATTGCTACAATTACCTTTGGTGAAGGCTGTAGGGCTAGCTAGTCAAGCTGAAAGCTAGTTTAGAAGTTCTACCTATTGTAACCTCAGCTCCACTTAACAGCAAAGGATTCCGGAACATATTTGAGGAGGAGGGATAAAGATGGCCAACGAGACGGAAGAACGGGAAAAAAGAAAGGGAATCAGTGGACTGGTTTTCGTAGCATGTTTGTTTCTTGGTCTTGGAGTTGGCATAGGATTGGATGCCAACTGCTCTTTTCATTGGTATAGCGGTTGGCTTTCTAGCCATGGCGTTCCTACGGCTTAAGCTTGGTGAGTGGTGAATGTGCCCCTGTAGCTCAGAGGATAGAGCAGCGGTTTCCTAAACCGCGTGTCGGGCGTTCGAGTCGCCCCAGGGGTATTTTTGATATAATTTATAATTAGATTAAGGGGTGTAGCTCAGTTTGGTCAGAGCAGCGGTCTCCAAAACCGCAGGTCGTGGGTTCGAATCCTGCCGCCCCTGCCACGCCGGGGTGGTGGAATAGGTAGACACGCCATCTTGAGGGGGTGGTGGGCGTAAGCCCGTGGGAGTTCAAGTCTCCCCCTCGGCACAAATTTGTACTTGTCCTGGTGGGAGTAAGGTAGTAAAATTTATTTCGAAGCGGAAGTAGTTCAGCGGTAGAACGCCTCCTTGCCAAGGAGGAGGTCGCGAGTTCGAATCTCGTCTTCCGCTCCATGAACTTTTCTAGCGAAGTTCTTATTTCACTAGGTAAATTTGTGGCGGCGTAGCCAAGAGGTAAGGCAGGGGTCTGCAAAACCCCGATACAGCGGTTCAAATCCGCTCGCCGCCTTTTTGACTTTCGCCGAGGTGGCGGAATGGTAGACGCGGCGGACTTAAAATCCGTTTCCCGCAAGGGAGTGTGGGTTCGAGTCCCTCCCTCGGCACAGCTAATCTGCTTAACACTTTGACCTAAAATGCTTAACACTTTTGCACTAGCAGGACGCTTACCATGCTTAATTTGTGATAGGTAACTGGGACTGACTCCTAATTCCTTTGCAACTTGTCTCATACTCTTTGGCTTCATTTTTACCCCCTAGCTTTGAACTTAGCTATGGACAATGGTGAGGTAGTGATGTTTGCTTGGTGTGTCCTTGGTGTCTTCACTCTGTCCATCTTACTGTAAATTTTAGTGTCTAATAAAAATATAGCACAAAACCTTAATTTTGTCAAGTCTTTACACGGTTTTCAAACAGGAAATAGCCTATTTCGTTTTGCAAAGTTTTTTTATTATTTTTTTGCTCTTAGCTTTGAGGGGGACTTGCGAAAACAGAACAAATATGTTATAATATAACCAAAGGAGATAAATATGAGATATGTCATAAGAGGTGACTACGTGACAAAGATTGCTTTGTTGCTGAAGACCATTAGGGAATTGAAAGGAATATCCCAGGAATCTTTAGCAGAGCGAATGGGAGTATCCAGACAGATTATCTCTATGTGGGAGAGAGGAGATGTTATACCAAGCAAGGATAATCTGGATAAATGGATAGATACCCTCATAGAAGCCAAAGAGGAGATATAAATGAACGAAGAATTAGACCAGACCATTGAACAGGCAAGGAAAAGAAACGAAGAGACGGAAAGAGCATTACGGGATTTAGATAGAGAGATAGCCGATAGAATCACGAAAGAGCGAGAGCAAAGAGAGCGACTCTCCAAGGCTATAGGTGAGAACTTTCCAGATAAGAAGGGTAAAGTGACTTTGGAGATGGAAGCTTATTTCGCTGAGAAGGATGAACAAAAAAGATTTGCTAGGAAACAAGAGTTTGCTGAATCTTTAGGATTGACGATGCAACAACTTGATGCCTATCTGAATCTGAGAGGAGAGAGTAAATGAAAAGCTTATACGAATTACAGACTGAAGAGGTAGAGTTACTGGGAAGGATAACAACGTTAGAGAAGAGTGCTCAGAATGATGTGGATATACGGGAACTCAAGAGACTACGCAAACGTAGCTTTGAGATTCAAGATGAATTGACTGTAGCTCGTAACCGTGAAAGGTTAGCTCAGAAGGAAGTTAGTATTCAGCATATAAGAGAATATGAGGGTAAGAACCAGGAAGGATATGTTGAGGCAATACAATTAGCAGGGGAAGCTTTGCCTAAACTCAAAGAGGTTCATTCACTGTTACAACAAATAGCGGTAGCCCAAAACAAATTAGTCTATTCGGGCAGAGAAGCTGGAGACATCGCTAGACGGGCAAAGCTACAATTCGGAGAGGACATCACTGTAGACGTGAAGCCTCTTATCTTAATAACTCGTATAGACCCTAGTGCTGTAGAGAGTTCAATTAAGAAGCTAGAGATTCTGCTAGGTGAGAGTAAAGAAGAGGTACACGATGCAACGATGTCCACTGAATAACTTTGAGAGATGCATTGGCGAAGCTTGTCCATTTTATAACATTCGTCTAGGTGCTTGTGTCTTACCTAGATTGGTGTTGACCACTATTAAAGCTAATGAGAAGACACTAAATAATGAATTGAAGGAGTTTGATTATGAGAAGTCAAGAAGCTAAGGGACTAAAGTCAAGGAGGTTAGGAGAAGATACTGTGGGAATTTGGTTAGAGAAACCACCAATTTCAATTGATTGGGATATAGACCAGATATTAGCTAAAGGAACTACCTTAATTATAGCTGGCAATGTAGGCATTGGTAAGAGTTGGGAAAGTGTGCATCTTGCATTCCAGCTTAGATTGGGTAGAAAGTGGCACGGTCTTCAATGTAGGGAATTGATGCCTTTCTATCTCAGTTTAGAGTTTACTGAAAATCAGATGCAGAAGAGAATTCAGAAACTAGCTAAGAGTTATTCTAAGGACATCTATCCTCTGGAAGAGATTAGGATTGTAGCAGATAAGGGGGGTAACTATAAGCTTAATGACGATGAAGGAAAGAAAAACCTATTCAACCTATTGAGACAAGACAAGATGCGACCACCACAGGTGATTATTCTTGACCCACTATCTCTATTCATTAAGGGACAATTGCATAAGGTAGATTGGAATAATGAGATAGAACCTGTGCTTAATGAGATAAAAGCAGAGTTTAATTGTAGCATAATCCTTAACCATAACTTTAGGAAAGCCACCCACATTCAAGGACACAGTGAAGATTCATTCGCTCCAGACCGTTTGAAAGGTGTTAGTGACCTCATTGACCGAGCCGACACTATTTTAATGTTTGTAGCTGAAAGCCAACCGAGAAAGGATGCAGAGGGTAAATCTGTAAGGATTGAAGTTGCTAAGTGGTTATGTGCCCCAAAAACAAGGGATGCTGAATGGTTATTACAGCCATATCGTGTTATATGGGATTATGATAAAGCTCAGTTTATACCAGAAAACGGGTTAGGTTGGACAGAACCAGGAAAGTCTAAGAGATATACCAGTTAGCTATAAAGTGTAGTTTTTGTAGTCTGTAGTAATTAGAAGAAAACTACAAAACTACAAACTACAAAACTCTACAATGGTGAGGCTTCAGTTGGTGCGGGGTGGGTGAAGCCGAACCAGGGTGGTGGCAGGGTGGGTGGTGAGGGGGTATAATTAAGCTAAATACAAGCTAAGCTAGGTGGATTTTGCAAAAGCAAAGAAGGTTTGCTATGAGAAACAAACCTAAATTGTATTCGATACTTATTTTAGGATTAGTTTTTTTATTAGCTAGCTCGGTTATAGGCTGTAATCAGACTGAAACTTGGACTACATATCACAATCCAACTTATGGCTATACAATTGACTACCCACAAAGTTGGGATTTAGATACCTCAGATGCACCGAATGTGGTGTTGATATATTCTCCTCTCTGGTGCATAGATTGCCCTGTCTGCAACATTGGTATTGTTGCTTATGAAGGTTTCTTGTCAATAGATGAGAGGAAAAATGTTGTGCTTGATGTCTTGTATGATAACTACAAAGATGTTGAAGTCATAACGAGTCATGGTCTTGATGGTAAATGGGAATGGGTTATTGAATATACACTTACATTTGAAGGGGCAAAGGGAAGAGGTAAAGCGTATATTGCCGAAACTTCGGGGTATCCACTTGTGGTTTTCTTCGTAAGTAATGCCGAAGATTGGATTAAGTGTGACCAAGTAGTAGAAACGTTCATTCCTTAATTGAAATTTCTCGGAGAGCATATATATACTTAACTCATTGTATTGAGCAAAGAAAAGGTGGAGACTACCCCCAATCTTCAAATTCAGCATGCCTTCCATGCGAAGCGAGCTAGGGGTATCAGGTATCACCTGAGTAACTGAGCACAGCCGAACACTTGACGGGAAGTGTACAGTCGTGTATCTTATATCTTATAAGTTAAGTTATATGCTAAGGTATATACACACTAACGGAAAAGAGCACGTACCTACAATAGCAGAACGTCTAGAAACATACCTAGAGGATTCCGATACCAGACCAAACGCACTTAGCTATGAGGACTTCTGTATTAGGTATCTAGGCTATCCTGATTGGAATTATCTTCTCTACAGTGAAAGTAAGCTTGAACGTGTTATCAGGATACTCAATAAGAAGCTCTGGTAACTTCCCCTTAAAATATCATCATAGCTCATCGATAACCCACTAACACCACAATAAATATAAGACATAGTGTACATGTAAGTTATAAGGTACAGGGTAGTGTATCATTTTGAGGATTGACGGTGTTCCTTAATTTCTTCCCAAAACCTTTTGCTATCGTCAAGTGCACTCCACAGAGTGTCAAATCCCCAGAATACCAACCCTACTATTAGAAAGGCTATTATTTCTGGACTTACTTGCCTCACAGCTAGGGCTATACTAATCACAACAAACGTCCATCCAAACAACCAACCTACAGATTTGACAACTAATCTGGCATATCTGAATCCCTGCTTATACTTTTCCCGCATATCGCCCTCCTTAAATATATGACTTAACTTTATTATATCCTGACAAAAATACCCGTCAATCCCTGAGTCTTGACAATGCTTGAGCGGTATAGTGTAACGTTACTCTATAACATATTAAGATATAGGATACACGTATCATATAACGTAACACTTAATGTCTAACCTAACATCTAACTTACTTCCAATTTTAGGCTATCTGAGTATTTTTTCTGAGAGGGTATAATCACTCTCATAGCAAAGTGAAAATCTGAACGGGATGGGAGATACCCCCCTTATTTCTTTGCTTAATTTCCTGGCTAGATATGCTTAACGTTTTAGCTTTGGAAACGGATTGATAGTCCTAAACAAAGTAAAGCTACAATATGTCCTAGCTAACTATCTCTGAGTATAGCTTTAATGAGTCCTCGAACCTAACAGACTGGGTATATCTTTGTACCATAGCTATGCTTGACCAGTGTCCCAGTCTCATAATATGCAGGCTATCTACACCACGTTTAGCCAGGATACTAGCAAATGTCCGTCTAAATGTATGAGCATTGCAGACAAGTCCCGTTTTACTAGATAGTCTGTGTAGCATACATTGAATTTGCCTGTTGCTAATATCCCATAGCTTATCGTTAATAACTTCCCGTTGTGATAGCCATTCCCTGAGTAATGCCTCTGTCCTCTTACCGAATGGAGCTAGTCCCTCTTTGTTACCCTTGCAAATGACCTTAATGAGCCTATGTTGCCAATCTATATCCCTAACTTTGATATTGGCTAATTCAGACAACCTTAGACCACTATCAGCAAACAGGCTAATAATTGCCTTATCTCTAACACAATCAGCATGCTCAATGAGATAGTCTAGTTGCTCTATTGTCAGGCTAGGCAATATCCTCTTTTCTACCTTTGGAGATTCCACAGCAAGGATAGGGTTATTTTGAGGATTGAGATGATAGATACTCTTAGGTGAATATAGCCAATTGTAGAAGGCTCTTAATACCCTATAATAAGCATGTTTACCACCATTAGAACATTCCAAATTATCTAGGAAATACTCAATGTCTTGTCCCTTAACACCAATGCCAATAACAGACTTGGCTAGGTTCAAATATCCCTGGTAGAATTGCAGTGTCCTTGGTGATGTCCCTTGTCTCCTACTAGATAGGAAATTGTTAAGCAAATTGCTTAATGTTTTAGCTTCACCTTGGGACTTAAAATCCGTTTCCCGCAAGGGAGTGTGGGTTCGAGTCCCTCCCTCGGCACTCAATTAGCCAAGGACTTGCTCCAATTAGGAATACCAACTTCGTTTGCGCACTCTACCGGTCGGGAATTTAGCAAGCTAAGAATAGTCTTGGCTAACCCTTGCCTGTACTCATAATACTCCGTGAAGCGTTCACCGGCTTTGAATGGCCAGGTGTGTGATGATATACAGGCGTTTTATATTGGGCTATAATACACGGATAGCTGAATCACGGGAGGAAATGGAAAGACATGACAGCAGGAACCGCAATTTTGGATAAAGCAAGGACGGAGAGAAGGACAGTGTTAACGGAATTTGAATCTAAGAAATTGCTTGAGCGAGCAGGCATACCAGTTGTTGAAACAAGGCTAGTTAGAACTAAGCAAGAAACTATCTCTGTGAGTAAAGGGTTGGGGTTCCCGGTGGTGCTTAAAATTGCCTCGCCTGATATTGTTCATAAGAGTGACTCCGGTGGAGTTAGATTGGGCATTGCTAATGCCACTCAGGCGAGCAGGGCGTATAGTGAAATCATGTCATCCATAAAGCAGAGATATCCCAGCGCTATTATTCACGGGTTGACGGTTCAGAAAATGGCTCGTCCGGGCATCGAGGTAATTGTCGGCATGAGCAAGGACCCTCAATTTGGACCAGTGCTCATGTTTGGCCTCGGCGGTATTCTGGTAGAGTTACTGAAGGATGTTTCTTTCAGGATAGTCCCAATTACTAAAAGGGATGCTGCTGAAATGATCAGGGAGATAAAGGGCTACCCTTTACTGAAAGGTTATAGGGGGCAAGAGCCAGCTAACATCGATATGCTGGAAGATCTAATAGTGAGAGTCTCACGGTTTGTAGAGCAAACTCCTGAAATTAAGGAGCTCGATCTTAATCCTATATTTGCCTATAAGGATAGGGTTGTGGCTGTAGACGCCAGAATTATCTTAGAAGGGTAGCGGTTTGATGCTGAGCTGTTGATGCCAAATCTTGCTAGGCATCTCCAGGAAGGAAACTTCTTTTCTTTTGAACAACTTGCTTTGCTGCTTCCTCAATACCTTCCGCGGTCAGCCCAAATCTTCGAAGCAGTTCCTCGGCTTTGCCCGACGAAGCATAATGGTCTTTAAGGTTGACGAAGGACATAGGCACTGGCTTTTCTTCAACTACTACTTGAGCAACACGGCTGCCCAGACCACCGTGTGCTAGATGCTCCTCAGCAACGACAATAGCGCCTGTCTCTGAAGCTGCTTTGATTATAGCTTCCGCATCCAGGGGGTTGAGAGTGTGCATATCAATTACACGGCTATCTATTCCTTGTGTTGCCAGTTTCTGTGCTGCTTGTAAAGCTTTAGCTACCATAATGCCCATGGCTATAATGGTAACGTCTTTACCAGGTCTCAAGGTTATCGACTTACCCACTATGAAATGATGGTCTTCATGGTAGATGAGTGGTGTCTTGGGACGGCTTAATCTGATGTAAAAAGGTCCGTAGGTAGCTGCAGCCGCTTTTACTGCCTTGGTAGTTTCGATAGCATCAGCGGGGACAATAACAGTAAAACTGGGAAGTGCGCAATATAACGATAAATCCTCGATGGCGTGGTGAGAAGTGCCATCTTCGCCAACGCTAATGCCACTGTGGGTAGCCACGATTTTAACATTTAGCTTTGGTTGGGAAACACACAACCTAACTTGGTCAAAGCAACGACATGAAGCGAAAACAGCGAAAGAGCTGGCAAAAACGGTTTTCCCTGAAGCAGCTAATCCAGCAGCTATGCCTATCATGTTTTGTTCCTCTAAACCACAGTCGAAGAAGCGCTGTGGGAATTCTTGTGCAAAAAGATAGGTCATTGTTGACAGTGATAGATCGGCATCTAAAACAACAATGTCTTTGTTTTGTTTGCCCAGTTCAATCAGGGTTCTGCCATAAGCCTCGCGAGTGGATGCTTCCACAGTCATGATTATCCCAGCTCCTCTAACGCTCTTTCCGCTTCTTCCGCGGTAGGTGCCTTGCCATGGAATTCAACGTTGTTTTCCATGAAGCTAACTCCCTTACCTTTAATGGTATGCGCGATGATGATGGTTGGCTTGCCTTTAATTGTTTTGGCTTCCTCGAAAGCAGCTAGAATTTGATTAAAGCTATGGCCATCTATTTCAATAGTATGCCAACCGAAAGCTTGCCATTTTTCATTTAACGGCTCGACGTCCATGATATTTCGAGTCCAGCCGCTGAGTTGCTGTCGATTACGGTCAATAATGACGGTCAAGTTGTCTAATTTGAAGTGGGGGGCTGATAAAGCTGCCTCCCAAGTTTGCCCTTCTTCACATTCACCATCGCTAAGGAGAACATAAGTTTGATAATCGCGCTCATCAAGCCTGGCAGCTAGTGCGATACCAATGCCGAAGGATAAACCTTGACCTAACGATCCTGCTGACATTTCCACTCCAGGGGTAAAGTTTCTGTCGGCATGTCCTTGGAGGCGGCTGTCTAGTTTTCTCAATGTGGTCAATTCCTCTACTGGGAAGTAGTCACTTTCAGCCAGGACGGCATATAAAGCTGGAGCGCCATGTCCTTTGCTTAATATAAAACGGTCCCGGTCTTGCCATCCAGGATTATGCGGGTCATAGTGCATAATTTTGAAGTAAAGTGCAGTGATGATGTCTGTCGCTGATAAAGAACCTCCGGGATGTCCGCTGCCTGCTGTAGCGATCATACTAATTATGTGCTGGCGTACCTTTTTTGCCATCTGTGTAAGCTCCGGCACAGATAGATCGAACGGATTGCTATGCATGCTATCTTGGGAGACTACTTTGATGCGATTTGACATTTGCTTACGAGTAGTAAATATTATTAATCTAACTATTGTAAATAAAGATGATTCATAATGTCTATACGGTAAATGGAATATTTTCAAAAAATGTGATTGAAGCTAAAATTAAGACTACAAATGTAGTGGTGGCTGAATTAGCCTATGCTAAAAAGGGAGAAGCTTGACATCTGGTTACGAGAGGATTCGGTCTTTTATCGCTATTGAGTTGCCTGGTGAAATTAAGTCTGACCTGGCGGAGTTAGGCAATAGACTGATGGATGCCAAGCAGCCGTTCGTTAAGTGGGTGGACTTTGAGAATGTTCATTTGACCTTAAAATTCTTAGGTAATATTGCTGTTAATCAGATAACTGAGATAACTGGAGCTATGAGGGAAGCCGTTCGTGGAGTCTCTCCGTTTCGGTTGGAGATTTTGGGTTTAGGAGCCTTCCCAAGAATGGAGCAGCCACGTGTTATCTGGGTAGGTATAAGCGGCGAGACAGACAAGCTTTTAGAGTTACAGCGGACGATGGATTCCAAACTTGTTCGTTTAGGCTTTGCTAGAGAAAATCAATCATTTGTACCACACTTGACACTGGCACGGGTCAGGGATAACGCCTCATTAAGTGATAGAAAGGGCCTGGGGCGCTTATTGACCTCTACCAAATTTGAGAGCAAAGGCTATATTACTGTAAATTCTATCAATCTGATGAAGAGCCAGCTAACACCTGACGGACCTATTTATTCTCGGCTATTTGCTGTGACTTTGCAGGGGTAAATGAGTGTATTTGCTATGGTAAGATGCTTATATTACTATTGTTATATGAGGTGATTAAAGATGCCTTATCAATTGGGGGAAGAGGAAGCTTTACAAAGGCAACGATTAAGTACTGAAGCGATAAATTTGGCCGTGCAAGGACGCTGGGAAGAAGCTGCAAAGTTAAACAGGAATATGCTTGAAAGATTTCCTAACGATATTAAAGCTTATAATCGTCTTGGCAGAGCTTTGACAGAATTGAGGGAATTTGCTCAGGCAAAGGAAGCTTATCTTAAGACACTGGAACTTGTACCGAATAATCCTATTGCTAAGAAAAATATTGCTCGCTTGGATAGTTTACCGGAATCCAGCGTGAGATCTGCTAGTAGACTCAACAAAATTATCCCTGAGCTTTTTGTTACTGAATCAACCAAGTCCGGAATGGTAAACCTTCATAATTTAGCCTCAAGCGACGTATTAGTTACAGTAGCTCAGGGTGACCAGGTGCAGTTGGACGTAGAAGGACAGCGCCTGGTCGTTAAGAATGGTGATGGGGTGTATCTCGGCGAGGTAGAACCTAAACACAACTCACGCCTCACGAAACTGATAAAAGGTGGCAATAAGTATGTGGCTGCCATTTTTGATATAGAAGCAAACAAAATGCAGGTGATAATTAAAGAAGTATATCAGCATCCCGAGCAAAGTGGTATTCCTTCTTTCCCAGGTGAAACCGCAAGGTCTTCCCATTTTTATGCTACGGGAGGATCACTGAGACGAGATGTTGCTGACAAGGAACAAGGGGCAATGGAAGAAGTCGAGCATTTTGACGAGGACGTTGAAGATTCCTCTGAAGAAATCTTGCCAGATGGTTTCTCGGTGGTTGAGGATATCGAGTGAAGAACAAAGGAGAGTAAGACACAATGGCAGTAGGGACAATAAAGCCTATTAATATCGAAGAGGAAATGAAGAGCTCCTACCTTGACTATGCTATGAGCGTTATTGTGTCGCGAGCATTGCCTGATGTACGGGATGGCTTGAAGCCAGTGCAACGGCGTATTCTCTACTCCGTGAATGAGTTGGGGATACGCCATAATAGTCCACATAAGAAAAGTGCTCGAATTGTCGGGGAGGTTATGGGGAAATATCACCCTCATGGTGATGCTCCCGTTTATGAAGCTATGGTGCGGATGGCACAGAATTTTTCCTTGAGATACGTTTTAATCGATGGACAGGGTAATTTTGGCAGTGTCGATAATGACCCACCAGCAGCGATGCGATACACGGAGGCCAGGCTCACTGAGATTGCACAAGAGATGCTAGCTGATATTGACAAAGATACTGTTAACTTCGTTCCTAACTTTGATGCTTCCCTTAAGGAACCCTCTGTCTTGCCAGCAAGATTACCTAATCTGTTGGTTAATGGCTCTACAGGTATAGCTGTGGGCATAGCAACTAATATACCGTCACATAATCTTGCTGAAGTGTGTGATGCCATCACTTATTTGATTGACAACCCTGATGCTGCTATTGAGGAACTTTTGGAGTTTATTGAGGGGCCTGATTTTCCTAGCGGGGGTCTGATCTTGGGCGTTGAAGGAATGAGGAATGCCTATACCACTGGGCAGGGGAAAATTGTGGTTCGGGCTAAAGTTAATGAGGTAACCACCAAGGGGGGTAGAGGACAGGTAATTATCACTGAGCTTCCTTATCAGGTGAATAAATCAGCTTTAGTGGAGAAGATAGCTGAGCTAGTTAAGCAAAGGAAGATTGATGGTATTAGTGAAGTACGGGATGAATCAGATAGAGAAGGCATGAGAATTGTTATTGAAGTTAAGAAAGAGGCATCTATCCAGCAGGTGATTAATAATCTTTACCTGAACACTGTAATGCAGACTGCCTTTTTCATTAATATGGTAGCTTTGGTTAATGGGCAACCTAAGCTTATTAACCTTAAAGAGGCTCTGATTTGTTACATTGATTTTCGTCGGGAGATTATCACCAGGCGTTCTCAGTTTGAACTTCAAAAAGCCAGGGAGAGGGCACATATACTTGAGGGACTTAAAATCGCCTTGGATAATCTCGAGCAAGTGGTCAACACAATTCGTGAATGTGAGACGGTTGAGTCTGCTCGTATCAAGCTAGCATCAGTTTTTAGCTTATCGCAGATTCAGGCACAAGCTATTCTTGACATGCCACTTCGCCGGTTGGCTCACTTGGAGCGAGAGAAGGTAGATGAGGAATATAAGAACATAATAAGCAATATTTCCTACTTAGAAGATTTATTGGCTAATCCCAAGAAGGTATCATTCCTTATTCAGCAAGACGTTGCTGAATTGAAATCGAGGTATGGTGATCACCGGCGGACTATGATTAACGAGGAGGAAGCAGTTGAGTTCCGTAAAGAAGAGCTTATTCCTCACCAAAAAGTGGTGATTATCTTAACTAATCAAGGATTCATTAAGAGAGTTCCGGTTAACATATATCGGCTGCAGCATCGTGGTGGAAAAGGAGTCATGGGGATGGCAACTCGTGAAGCTGACTCTATCAAGCACATTCTGGTAGCTGATACCCATGATAACTTACTTTTCTTTACCGCTTCTGGGAAAGTTTATTCGCTCAAGTGCTACGAAATCCCTGAAGGTTTGTCTCGAGGTACCAAGGGGACTGCGTTAGTCAACTTATTGGTTATTGATTTAAAGGATAAGGTAACCACAATGGTAGCTGCAGCGGGTTTTGCATCAGATAAATTCTTGGTGGTGACTACCAAAGCTGGCATGATTAAAAAAACTTACTTACAGAAGTTTGCTAAGGTCAGAAAGAAAGGCATTATAAGTATGAGACTTGATAATCGAGATGAGCTAATATTGGCTGGAATAGCTACTAATGCAGATGATGTCATTTTAGTAAGCGAGAATGGGCAGGCTACCAGGTTCAAGGTGGACAGCTTGAGGTGTGCTTCTAGGACTAGTGGCGGCGTTCGAGGTATTCGATTGGATGGTGCTCAGGTTGTCGGCGGGGGTATTGTGTCTCCTAGTGCATATTTGCTTACGGTGAGCGAGAAAGGGTTTGGCAAAGTAACTTTGTTGGAACATTATTCTGTTCATAAGAGGGGCGGCAAAGGGCTTAGAGCTCATAGAGCCAGTGACAAGATAGGTAAAATAGTGGCAGCCAAGCTGGTAAATAGAGATGAAGGCTATCTGATGATGTTAGCAGCTAGTGGCAATATAGTGCGTATCCCCATGAAACAAGTCTCAGTCCAGAGCAGGAATGGTCGGGGTGTACATTTGATGGTGCTGAGTGACGATGATGAACTAGTTTCAATCGCTACCTTGTAGTGTTCTATGCATGATCAGTGCAAACGAAGTAGACAATGATCGAGTAAGGGGCTACCAATGCACCTACATTCATCAACACAGTTGCCATGCCATCGATTATTGTTCTTCCAGGGCTAATAGCTTTTTGTGGTACCCGAGAACTCCCGTAATATCGCATTATACCCACTTTTCAGCTGGTTTGTTAGGCCTGCAAGGTAGCAAAGGAATCCCCCCTCGGCCTTGTAGATTCTGTGATAACGAGTCAGTCTGTCAGCAAGAGCGGGTTTGAAATATCTGCCTTGTATTTTTCACGACAAGCAACTGACCATCGTTGTAAACCACAAGCATTACATTTTCCGTGGCTACAATTTGGCGTTTCCTTTCCTTGCCAAAGGTTGTAATATTCCGTTTCAAGGAATTTTCTAGTTACTCCGATATCAATATGCTCCCAGGGCAATGTTTCATCAACTGTTCGTCTCCGATTAGCATAGAAGGAGATATCAAGTCCATGCTCTTCAAAAGCGCTAACCCATTTTTGGTGATTGAAATATTCACTCCAGGCATCAAATTTACATCCCAGTTGCCAAGCACGATAGATAACCTTGCTTAAGCGGCGATCACCCATGGATAAAGCTGCTTCTATTTGGCTGGCTTTGAGGTTGAGCCAAGGAAATTTTATCCCTAGTTGGTTTAATCCTCGTTTCAATATTTCATATTTAGGCAGTAATTTTTCTTCCGTTTCCTGTCCTACCCATTGGCAAGGAGTATGAGGCTTAGGAACCAGAATGGATATACCGATACGCAGTCTGCTTTTTCGGCATAGACGACTTATTTTGGCAATGAGCTCAACAATGCTTTTTATATCATCAAGGGTCTCGCTGGGCAATCCGATCATGAAGTATAGCTTCAGATTTACCCACTCTTTATTTATGGCGGCTAACGTTTCTAACATAACCTGTTCAGGAATATTCTTGTTGATTACACGACGTAATCTTTCACTTCCTGCTTCGGGAGCAAAGGTCAAAGTTATTTTGTGCTGTGGTCTTGTTAGTAATTCAGTCAACTCTGGTGTAACCGAATCCAGGCGTAAGCTGGGTAGAGATAGGCTAAGGTGCCTCGCATAATACTGACTCGCTAATTTATTGACGAGGACTTCAATATCAGTGTAGCTTCCGGTGTCTAAAGAAAGCAGAGACATCTCATTATATCCACAATATTCTGACAATTCGGCTACAGTTCTTTCTATTTCTTGTTGTGGGCGTTTTCGGACAGGACGGTAGATCATCCCAGCTTGACAAAATCGGCAACCGCCAGTACAACCTCGCTGAATCTCTGTGACTCCATGCTCATGTATCGTCTCAATGTAAGGAAGCACCGGCTTTACAACTGGGGCGGGTAGTTTAGCTACTAATCTGCGCTCGACTCTTGGCTTAGCTTCAGGCAGCGTAGGGATAATGCTACTTACAGTGCCATCCTTGTTGTAATGTATTTGATAAAAACGAGGTACATAAACGCCTGGCAATTTGGCCGCTTGTCGCAGCATTTCTTTTTTGTCCTTTCTATATCCGCGGAAGACCTTTAGCAGCTCGACAATTATTTCCTCACCTTCACCGATGACAAACAAATCAATGAAATCAGCCATCGGCTCAGGATTAAGAGCACAGCTACCACCAGCTATTATCAGGGGATGCGAGTCATCCCTGTGATAACTGAATAGTGGAATTTGACCTAAGTCTAAGATGTTAAGTACATTGGTGTAAGTAAGCTCGTAGCCTAGTGAAAAGCCGATAATGTCAAATTCGCTCAGCCTATGTTTTGATTCTAAACTGAAAAGAGGGATGCGGCTTTCCCGCAGGACTAGTTCCATATCAGTCCATGGAGCAAAAACCCTCTCCGCCAAAACATCTGGCTGTTCATTGAGTATGTCATACAAAATAGGTATTGCCAGGTTGGACATGCCAATTTCATAAATTTCGGGATAGCATAAGGCAATTCTAATCGGCGTGGTCTTCCAATTCTTGACTATGCTATTCCACTCACCTCCAGTATAGCGGCCAGGCCTTGAGACTTGCCTAAGAATCGTGTTGAATTTGAGCATCTTGTTGATTTTGTTTTGGGCATTATAGCCTCTGGGCATGTTAAACTTCAAAGTATTTAGTTACATAAGTTGACATATTTACCGTTCTTTGCTAAACTGCGCGTTTGTTGTGTTATACTTGAGGAGTAAGTTAAGTAGTTAGCAAAGACTACCCAAGTGAACTTATGCTATATATAATTAGAACAAGAAAGGTTAATGTACAACCAGCTATCTTTTAAGTAGGTTAGAACATAGGAAGGTCATAGGAGTGCCAACTGTTAATCAGCTTGTCCGCAAGGGGCGCAGGAAACCTGGTAAACGAACCAGAGTTCCGGCGCTGCATTTCAGCTATAATGCTATAAAAGGCAAGACCAGATGGACTCAAGGTTCACCTCAGAAGCGAGGAGTCTGCATTCAGGTTAAGGCTGTTACTCCTAAGAAACCAAATTCGGCGCTACGTAAAGTTGCTTATGTGAGGCTAACTAATGGAATGGAAGTGACCGCCTATATTCCTGGTGAAGGGCACAATTTACAAGAACATTCGGTGGTCTTGATCCGTGGTGGTAGAGTCAAGGATGTTCCTGGAATTGGCTACCACATTATTCGCGGTACCTTGGATACTGAAGGGGTGGCTAATCGGAAGGGGAGTCGTAGCAGATATGGTACTAAGCGGCCTGAGGGTAAATAGGGTGGCATATGCCGAGAAAAAGTAATAAGGTAGTAAAAAGAGAAATTTCTCCTGACGCCAAATACGGAAGTGTTATTGTGTCTAAATTCATCAATAAACTCATGCTGCGTGGGCAGAAAGCCACTGCGGAGCACATTGTTTATGATGCTCTGTCGCTTGCCAGTGAACGAGTAAATAGTAGTCCTGTGGAAGTTTTGGAGCAGGCGATTAGGAATGTCACACCGGCTGTTATGGTTAAGCCGCGGCGTGTCGGTGGAGCTACGTATCAAGTTCCTGTAGAAGTAGAAGAAAATAGAGGGCGTTCGCTTGCAATGAGATGGTTAGTTAGTGCAGCTAGAGCACGCCATGATAAGTCAATGGGGCAAAAGCTAGCTGCCGAGTTGATTGGTGCCATTCAAGATCAAGGTGTAGCGGTTAAGAAGCGTAGCGACGTTCACAAGATGGCTGAAGCTAACAAGGCTTTCGTACATTATCGTTGGTGAGGAGTGGGTGTGTCACGAACTTTTCCTTTAGAAAAGATACGCAATATGGGGATTATCGCCCATATAGACGCTGGTAAAACCACCACCACAGAGAGGGTACTCTACCATACCGGGCGTACCTACAAGATTGGTGGGGTGGACGAAGGCACTGCGGCTATGGATTGGATGCAACAGGAGCGCGAGCGTGGCATTACCATTACTTCGGCAGCCACTACTTGCTATTGGCGGGAGCATCGCATCAACATCATTGATACGCCCGGGCATGTGGATTTCACCGCTGAAGTAGAACGTGCTCTCCGTGTCTTGGATGGTGGCATCGTGATACTTGATGCTTTAGCGGGTGTTGAGGCTCAATCGGAGACAGTGTGGCGTCAGGCGGATAGATATAATGTAGCCAGGCTTTGTTTTCTGAATAAGATGGACAGAGTCGGTGCTGACTTTTATCATGTCGTAAGGATGGTAGAAGAGCGGCTTCAAGCTAAACCATTGCCCATAGAGCTTCCTCTAGGGGTTGAAAATCTCTTCCGGGGAGTTATTGACCTCGTGGAGAATAAAGCTATCACCTTTCCTGACAATCCTGATTTAATGCCTGTAAAGGAAAGTATTCCGGAGAGTGATAGAGCCATAGCGACTGAGTACCGTGAAAAATTAATTGAAAGGTTAGCTGAAAGTGATAATCAGATTATGCAAATGTATCTCGAAGGTCAAGATATTACAGTCTCATTACTAAAGGCTGCTATAAGAAGGGCAACCATAGCTAATCAAGTAGTTCCTGTTCTTTGTGGTAGTGCTTTGCGAGGTAAAGGAATACGTCCTCTGCTTGATGCTGTTGCTGATTATCTCCCTTCGCCTCTGGATATTCCTCCCGTCCCCGCAATGAGACTTAGTGACGGGGCGAGAATTGCTTGTCAGCCTAACGATGAAGGTCCTTTTGCATCGCTGGTTTTTAAAACAGTCTCTGACCCATTTATGGGCAGATTGAGTTATCTCCGTGTGTACTCAGGAAGAGTAAGAGCCGGGGCACAGGTTCTTAACTCCACTAGAGATGAGAGGGAACGGATGGGAAAGCTGTATCTTATGCATGCTAATCGGCGGGAGGAAATCGATGAAGCTGACACTGGCACCATTATAGCTGTTGTTGGACTTAGGAAGACGTTCACTGGTGATACTATTTGTGATATTACCTCTCCCTTGCTCCTTGAGTCTATACGTTTTCCTGAGCCGGTGCTTTCCATGGCAATTGAACCTAAGAGTAAAGCTGATCAGGATAAATTATACGATACCTTGAACAAACTCACAGATGAAGATCCAACGTTTAAGTTTTACCAGGATTCAGAGACCGGTCAAACTATTATCTCGGGCATGGGCGAGCTTCATCTTGAGGTTCTCACGGAGCGTGCCTCTCGTGAATTTGGAGTAAAGGTAAACGTTGGTAGGCCACAAGTAGCTTACAAAGAAACAATAACCATCTCGGTAGAATCGGAAGGGAGATTTATTCGTCAATCTGGTGGTAAAGGGCAATATGGACACGTTTGGCTCAGGCTAGAGCCAGGTGAAAAAGGTAGTGGTTTCGCCTTTTTTAATCAAATCCGAAGTGGGGTTATACCTAGGGAATTCATTTCTGCTATAGAAGCAGGTAGTCGAGCAGCTTTACAAAGTGGAGTATCTGGGTATCCTGTGGTGGATATCAAAGTGATTCTATGTGATGGCAGTTTCCATGAGGTTGATTCTTCTGATTTAGCTTTTAACGTAGCAGCGTCTATTGCGGTGAAGAACGGTATACCTAAGGCTAGGCCCATTCTGCTCGAACCAATCATGAAGGTAGGAATACTCACCCCGGATCAATTTCTAGGGGAGATTTTGGGTGATGTGAATTCGAGAAGAGCTCATATTGAGAGTATTGAGACCCACGAGACACTTTGCATCATTCGCTGCTATGTTCCTTTAGCAGAAACCTTCGGTTTCGCGGGAGATTTAAGGTCACTTAGCCAGGGAAGAGCCAATTACACTATGGAGTTTTGCCGTTACGAAGAATTACCTGACGATTTAGCCAGGCAGCATATGGCTGAAATGGCGGTGAAATAGATGAGCAACCAGAAAGTTCGGGTTAAAATAAAAGGGTTTGACCATAGACTGGTTGATCAGTCGGTAAAACAGATAGTGGATACTGTGGAACGCACTGGAGCTATAGTTGTTGGTCCTATACCTTTGCCTACAAAAATAGAGAAGTTTTGTGTTATTCGCTCCCCAAATATTGACAAAGATTCCAGGGAGCAATTTGAAATTCGCACACATAAGCGATTAATAGATATCCTACAACCTAGCTCTAAAACTATAGACGCTTTAAGTCAACTTAACTTACCCTCTGGAGTGCAAGTGGATATTAAATTGTGATAAACCGATGGCTCAAGGTATTATTGGCAAAAAAGTAGGTATGACGCAGGTTTTTCTGGAGAGTGGCGAAGCCATAGTAGCGACTGCTATCGAAGCTGGTCCGTGTTTTGTCATTCAGGTGAAAGATGAGAGCAAAGATGGATATAATGCTATCCAGCTTGGTTTTGGGAAAGCAAGCCATCTTAATTCGCCTCAATCTGGACACCTCAAAGGTATAGAGAAAGTTCATTATCTTCATGAATTCAAGACCAATGATATTAGCTCATATCAGCCTGGTCAGCGGATAGACGTCGGTTTTCTGAATAAAGGTGATTTAGTAAATGTAAGCGGTTTCTCTAAAGGCAAGGGCTTTGCTGGCGTAGTAAAACGTCATCATTTTGCCGGAGGACCGAAAACGCATGGCCAATCTGACCGTCACCGGGCTCCAGGGTCAATTGGTGCTACTACGTTTCCAGGCAGGGTGTTTAAAGGGAAGCGTATGGCTGGACATATGGGAGCGAAAAAAGTGACTCTGCCTAATGTCAAGGTCATCGAAGTTGATTCCAACCACAACCTGCTTTTGTTAAAAGGTGGTGTACCTGGGGCTAACAAGGGATTACTGTTTATTGAGAAAGTAGGGAGGTTGTAAGTGCAAGTCTCGGTTTACAATTTATCTGGTGAGGTTGTTACACAGCTAGAGGTTAGCGATGATATTTTTGACCTTCCTTTCAATGATGCGGTAGTTCATCAAGCTTTAGTAAGGCAATTAGCCAATAAGCGTCAAGGCACTGCATCCACGAAAACAAGGAGGGCAGTTCGTGGAAGCACGAGGAAAGCTTATTTCCAAAAACATACAGGACGGGCAAGGAGAGGAACTTTGAGGTCACCGCTTCTCGTGGGGGGAGGAATAGTTTTTGGGCCCCACCCTCGCTCATATTACCAGGCTATGCCTAAGAAAATGAGGCGTCTAGCTCTAAAGTGTGTTCTTTCTGCCAAAGTCAGAGAGGGCAATATGAAGGTAGTGGAAAAGTTTACTTTTGACAGGCCGGGAACGAAGGAAATGACTAACATCTTGTCGGCGTTTGAGATCGATTCTTCAGTGTTAATTGTCACTGCTGATTCTACTCCAAATGTAGTTAAGTCAGCTAGTAATTTGGCTAGTGTAGATGTTTTGCCTTCGGCTTTGATTAATATAGCTGATTTGCTTTCCCATCAAGAGCTAATGGTTACCATTCCTGCAATACATAAAATTGAGCAAATTTGGGGAAGAAAGGTGATTAAGCATGCATCCTTATGAAGTTTTACGACGTCCCATAATCTCGGAGAAAGCTACATTGTTGCAGGAGAGAAAGAAGTACGTCTTTGAAGTGGCTAAAGAAACTAATAAGGCTCAAATCAAACAAGCAGTTGAGCTGGCATTTAAAGTAAAAGTATCTAAAGTAAACGTGATAACCACACCTGGGAAGACGAAGAGAATGGGCAAGAGAGAAGTGACAAGTTCACCATGGAAAAAAGCAGTAGTTACTCTGGGACCAGGTGATAAGATCAGTTTCTTTGAAGGTGTTTAAAGGGAGTTAATCGTGGGCTCGGTAGTAAAGTGGAGAAAAAAGAAGATGTCCAGACATCATCATCGGAAGCTCCTTAAGAAAACTCGATGGATGAGGAAACATCCCTAGATATAAATTGGAGGTAATTTGTGGCATTAAAAAGTTACAAGCCAACTTCTCCTGGTCGGAGAAGTATGGTCAAAGCTAGTTTTGAAGAGATAACTAAGACAGTTCCTGAAAAATCATTGCTCTTGCCATTGCGGAAGAAAGGGGGACGCAATAGTCGCGGTGTAATAACAGTACGTCACCGTGGTGGTGGGGCCAAACGAAAGCTTAGAATCATCGATTTTAAGAGGGATAAAGTTGGCGTTCCTGGTAAAGTAGCTGCAATCGAATATGATCCTAATCGTTCAGCTCGGATCGCATTAATTTATTATGCTGATGGAGAAAAACGTTATATTCTCGCTCCCTTAGGTCTTCAGGTGGGAGATGTTGTGGAGGCGGGAGAAGAAGTTGACATAAGACTTGGCAATGCCTTACCTATTAGTTTGATTCCTACAGGCACATCAGTCCATAATATTGAATTTGAGCCTGGTAGAGGTGGTGGGCTTGTTCACAGCGCCGGGACTGCTGCTCAAATATTGAGCAAAGAAGATAAATATGTCACACTTCGGTTGCCCTCAGGTGAATTACGGAAATTTCATCACAGGTGTTGGGCTACTGTTGGACAAGTGGGTAACGTTGAGCATGAGAATTTGGTACTGGGTAAGGCAGGGTGTCGAAGGTGGTTGGGATTCCGTCCTACAGTTCGTGGTTCTGCTATGACTCCAAGAGATCATCCTCATGGAGGGGGTGAGGGTAGAACCCCTCGAGGGATGCCTCCTAAAACACCTTGGGGAAAGCTGGCACTGGGGCCAAAGACACGCCGTAATAAGAAATCGGATAAAATGATTATTAAGCGAAGGAAGTGAAATGTCGAGGTCACGTAAGAAAGGTCCTTATTGCGATGCTAAATTGCTTAGGAAAATAGAGTTGCTGAATAATTCGGGGGAGAAGACGGTAATAAAGACTTGGGCTCGTGCTTCCACCGTCCTTCCTCAAATGATAGGGCGCACTATTGCTGTTCATAATGGGCGAAGACACGTACCTATTTTTATTACCGAAGGTATGGTTGGACATAAGTTGGCAGAATTTGCTCCTACCAGAACGTTTAGGGGGCATGTTACAAGGGCTAAAGTAACTGTACAGGCAAGGAAGTAACTGAATGAAGGTAAAGGCGGTAGCTAAAGACGTTGGTATCTCACCCCAAAAGGTTCGTTTGGTGGCGGATATAGTTGGAGGTAGAAAAATTGATGAGGCATTAACAATGCTTAGTTTTCTACCTACTCCAGCAGCTAAGGCTGTAGCCAAGGTGATTAAATCAGCGGCAGCTAATGCTGAAAATAATTTTGAAATGTCGCCTGCTGGCCTCAGGATTAGTGAGATTTTTTGTGATAAAGGGCATACTTTGAAGAGATTTCGACCACAAGCGAGAGGGAGAGTAAACCCCATTTTAAAACGAGCCAGCCATATTACGGTGTTTATTGCAGAGGAGGAAAGTTAACCTTGGGACAAAAAGTCGACCCACGTGGTTTCAGGCTGGCCATTAGTCGAGGCTGGGAGGCTAAGTGGTTTGCTGAAAAGGACTATGGCCGCTTCTTGCAAGAGGATTTAAGATTGCGCAAGGTTATAGCGCAGAGATGCCGTGATAGTGGTGTTTCTTTGGTGGAAGTCGCGCGACTTGGGGACGAGATATATTTAACCATTTATGCCGTTCACCCAGGTATCTTGATTGGTAGGGGGGGGCAAAATATAGAAATATTAAAGAAAGAATTGCAGAGAATTAGCAGTGGGGAAGTTAGATTGACTATTCGAGAAGTTGAGCGTCCGGAGCTTGAAGCTTGTCCTGTAGCTCAAAATATAGCTGACCGTATTGAAAACAGAATTCCATTCCGCCGGGTAATGAAGCAGGCAGCTTTTAGAACTTTAGAGGCAGGTGCAAAAGGGATAAAGATAAAATGTAGTGGCAGGCTTGGTGGACGCGAGATCGCTCGATCTGAGACTTTACATCAGGGCCAGATGCCGTTGCATAAGTTATCTGCTGATATAAGCTATGGTTTTGTTGAAGCTCGTACAGCAATGGGGCGTATCGGGGTCAAGACATGGATCTATCGAGGCGACATTCCTGAGGAGGTGATGAAGGAAAGTGTTACAACCGAAACGGGTTAAATATCGTAAAGTCCAGAGAGGCCACTTGAGAGGGAAAGCCACTAGTGGTAATACTGTGGTCTTTGGCGATTTTGGGTTGAGGGCTGAGGAGTCTGTCTGGCTAACAGCGAGGCAGATAGAGGCTGCGAGGCGTGTTTTGGTGCGCTATATACGCCGCGGTGGCAAATTATGGCTACGCATTTTCCCAGATAAGGTCGTAACTAAGAAGCCGGCAGAGACAAGGATGGGAGGAGGCAAAGGTTCTCCTGACCACTGGGTAGCTGTGACTAAGAGAGGTAAAGTTCTTTTTGAGCTAGGGGGCATAAGCGAAAACTTAGCTCGCGAAGCAATGCACTTGGCTTCTTACAAGCTACCCATCGCTACCAGCTTTATTACAAAGGGAGAGACGAAAGTTGAAGGCTAGTGAAATCCGTGCTCTTGGCGATGAAGAACTGTTAAAGCAATTAGAAGAGGCTCATGAAGAGCTGTTTAATCTTCGTTTCCGTCTAGCCACTCGGCAGCTTGGCAATCATCGTGAGGTCCCTCGAGTTAAGAAGAAGATTAGCAGACTTAAGACCATTCTTCGTGAAAGAGAACTTGGCATATGACGAGTCAGTTAGGAAAAAGAAAAATTAGAACTGGAGTAGTGGTGGGTGACAAAATGAATAAAACTGTTGTGGTAGCTGTAGAGACGGTGAGACGACATCGACTATATAAGAAACTGGTAAAACGCATGAAAAAATACAAAGTTCATGACGAAGATAATGCTTTTAAGGTTGGAGACAAGGTAAAAATTATGGAGACGCGCCCTCTGTCTAAGGGAAAAAGATGGCGAGTGACAGAGCTCGTATCGAGACCAATAGGGGTACAAGTAGATGATTCAAACCAACAGCAGAGTTAAAGTAGCTGATAATACAGGAGCTAGGCAGATCATGTGTATCAATGTGCCTGGTGGCACTAGAAGAAGGTATGCTCACATTGGTGATATTATTATAGCTTCGGTGAAACGAGCTATACCGCATGGTATGGTGAAACAAGGCGAAATAGTACGAGCTGTGATTGTTCGTGTGGCTAAACCTTACCGTCGCATAGACGGTTCTTATATTAAGTTTGATGAGAATGCTGCAGTAATTCTTGGCGATAAGAATAATCCTAAAGGAAGCCGTATCTTCGGTCCGGTGGCTAGAGAACTACGAGATAAGAACTTTGCTAAAATAATTTCGTTAGCTCCAGAGGTTGTATAAGATGAAGATAAGGAAAAACGATACTGTTGTTGTTATTGCTGGCAAAGGGAAAGGTGCAAAAGGGAAAGTTCGCAAAGTTCTTCCTGAGGAGAATAAAGTTGTGGTGGAAGGAGTCAATCTGATTAAACGTCATTCTAAAACCCAAGGTGCAGCTCGACAGGCGGGCATAATAGAGCTTGAAGCTCCGCTCCACTGTTCTAATGTAATGTTACTTTGCGATAAATGTGGTAAACCGGTGCGCATTGGTTTTCGCTTTCTAGATGATGGTAAGAAGGTGCGAATTTGCCGTTCTTGTAATGAGGTGATTGATTAATATACTAAACATGGCTCGATTAAGGGAGAAATACCTAAAGGAAGTAGTTCCTCAGCTTAAGGAAAAATTTGGTTACAGCAATATGATGCAAGTGCCTAAGTTAGAGAAAATTGTCTTGAGCATCGGTTTGGGAGAGGCGGTACAGGACCCTAAGGCACTTGAATCAGCTGAAAAGGATTTGACAGCAATTTCGGGGCAAAAGCCTGTGGTTACACAGGCAAAGAAATCTATCGCCTCATTTAAATTGAGAGCTGGTATGCCCATTGGTCTGATGGTCACGTTGCGTGGTACTCGAATGTACGATTTCCTGGACAAATTAATCAATATAACCTTGCCGCGGTTTCGTGACTTTCAGGGGGTATCGAGAACTTCTTTTGATAATCGTGGAAATTATAATTTAGGTATGAGGGAGCAAATAGTTTTCCCCGAAATTGAATATGATAAAGTGGATAAGATCCGTGGACTCCAGGTGACCATAGTGACTACTGCCAATGCGGACGAAGAAGCAATGAGCCTATTGGAATTCTTAGGCATGCCTTTTAGGAGTAGGAGTGATGGCTAAAGTAGCTAGGATCGTGAAGTCGAAGCGTTCGCCGAAATACAAGGTTCAGCAACGTAATCGCTGCGAATTATGTGGACGCCCACGTGCTTATATGCGTAAATTTGGCTTGTGCCGCATTTGTTTTCGAAAACTGGCACTAACCGGGCAAATCCCCGGAGTGAGAAAGTCGAGTTGGTGAGGACTGCACTATGATGGTAGGCACTGACCCAATCGCTGATATGTTGACTCGAATCCGCAACGCCATTATGGCGAAGCATGATAGCGTTGTCATACCCTCCTCTAAAATAAAATTATCCATAGCTGAGGTTCTTAAGGATAAAGGGTTTATTCAGGATTACAAGGTAATTAAGGGTAAGCCACAGTCAACGATAGAAATATATCTCAAGTATATAGAGGGTCAACCAGCGTTGTTGGGATTAGAAAGGGTTAGCAAACCTGGCTTGAGGATTTATGTTGGCAAGGGAGAAATTCCCCGTGTTTATGGAGGACTAGGCATGTCTATTTTATCTACCTCTAAGGGTATTATGACTGGCCAGAAAGCATGGCAGCTTGGGCTGGGAGGTGAGCTTTTACTTTATGTGTGGTAGTTTGGAGGTTATGTAATATGTCTCGCATCGGATTACTTCCTGTTCCCGTGCCTGAAGATGTACAAATAGATATTCAAGGAAACAAAGTAACCGTAAAAGGGAGCAAGGGAGAAATTTATCGTTGCTTTCACCCAGATATCTCTATTAGATTAGAGGAAAGGGATATAGTAGTGTCCCGGCAGAGTAATGATAGATCGCATCGTGCTTTACACGGGCTCACGCGTAGTTTAATCGCTAATATGGTCGAGGGGGTTAGCAAAGGTTTTGAAAAAGCTCTAGAGCTGCAGGGAGTGGGTTATAGGGTGCAAGAAAAGGGTGATAAATTGTTGTTTCAGGTTGGATACAGTCATCCTGTGGAGTTCCAAATTCCCGCTAGTATTTCCGTTTCCGTTGAGGGAACGAACCGTGTTTACATTAAGGGTATTGATAAGGAGGTTGTGGGGGAGGTAGCCGCTGAAATCAGAGCTATACGTCCCGCAGATTGCTATAAAGGAAAGGGAATTAGATATAGTCGAGAGGAAATTCGACTGAAACCTGGTAAGGCTGGTAAGGCAATAAGTGGAGGCTAGCGGATACAATGCTTAAAGCAAATTCAAAAGTGCTTCGACGAGAACGGCATAAGCGGGTAAAGAAGAAAATATCTGGTACAGTTTCTCGCCCTAGGTTATGTGTTTTCCGAAGTTCAGATCACATATATGCACAGATCATAGATGATTATTCGAGGGAAACACTGGTTTCAGCAAGTACTGTTGAGCCCATTGCAAAGGAAAAGCTTGGGAAAGAGGTGAAAACAAAGAAAGCTGAATTTGTAGGTTCGCTGGTTGCCCAAAAAGCAATACACAAAGGTATTACACAAGTAGTTTTTGATAGAGGTGGATATAAGTATCATGGACGAGTCAAAGCTTTAGCCGAGGCTGCCAGGCAAGCTGGATTGGAATTTTAGGGTTACTAGAGTGAAAGTAGTTACTAAGATAATTGGTGAAAAAGCTAAAATTGACCCCTCGGGGTTAGAGATTAACGAGAGGCTACTAGCTATTGACCGTATAACTAAGGTGGTTAAAGGTGGTCGTCGTCTTCGCTACAGGGCTTTGGTGGTGGTTGGTGATAGCAATGGACATGTGGGAGTAGGGTCGAGTAAAGCCACCGGTGTTCCTGAGGCAATTCGCAAAGCTAACACAGCGGCACAAAAGGAATTGATTGAGGTTCCACTTGCGGACAGTACCATTCCTCACGAAGTTCTGGCCAAATTTGGTGCGTCTAAGATTTTACTGAAGCCGGCAGCGCCGGGCGCCGGCTTGATTGCTAACAATACAGTTAAAGCAGTGCTTGAATTGGCAGGTATAGGGGACATTCTTAGCAAATCCTTGGGAAGTTCTAATCGAATTAATACAGCCAGGGCAACAATACTTGCTTTGGCAAGCCTAAGGAAGCCAGAAAAGGTTGTAAAGGACGAGCAAAATGAGACAGGATGAGTTAAGACCGTCAATAGGTGCTAGACATAAAAGGAAGCGTGTTGGGAGGGGGAACGGCAGTGGGCATGGCACCTATTCAGGGAGGGGATGTAAGGGGCAAAAGTCTCGCTCCGGCGGTAAGGTACGTCTTGGCTTTGAGGGTGGGCAATTGCCTCTTATAAAACGATTGCCGGGAAAAAGAGGCTTTATTAATGCCTTCAAAAAGGAATACAGCATTGTGAATGTAGATAAGCTGAACATATTTCCTCCTAGCTCTGAGGTCACCAAGGAAAAGCTTTTTGAGGCAGGCTTAATTGGGTCACTAAAGCATCCTGTTAAGATTTTGGGTACCGGTGATGTGCATCACTCATTGTTTGTGAAAACTGACAAGCTATCTGCTACTGCGCGAAAGAAAATACTATCCGCTGGTGGTGAAGTAAAGGAGATTTAGGTGCAGCGTAGGGAATCTCAGTCACGTCTCATCCAGGCAATGAAAGATATGTTCATGTTGCCAGACTTGAGGCGAAAGCTTCTTTTTACCTTGGGCATTTTAGTGGTTTTTCGATTTGTAGCTCACGTTCCCTTGCCCGGCATTGACGTTGATGCCCTGCGTCAGCTTTTCGAGCAAAACCAACTTTTTGGTATGCTCGACCTATTTAGCGGCGGTGCTATGAGAAGATTCAGCGTTGCTGCTATGGGAGTTTATCCTTACATTACTGCTTCGATAATTATGCAGCTACTAGTCCCGGTCATTCCTAGTCTTCAAGCTATATCTCAACAAGGGGAAGCTGGACAACGGAAGATTAACCGTATTACCCATCTCCTAACAATACCTCTGGCGGGTTTGCAAGGTTATGGTATGCTGGCCATACTGCGGGGACAAGGTATTGTGATGCAGCTTGACCCGCTAACCACTGCCACTGTAGTAATATCAATGACTGCTGGCACTGTGTTTCTCGTCTGGTTGGGTGAATTGATTACTGAGAGAGGCATTGGGAATGGGATATCATTGATAATTTTCGCTGGTATTGTAGCTGGATTACCTGATATGCTGGGGAAAGGTTTCCTATCAATGGAAAACCCTCTGGGGTTAGTTACCTTCCTTATACTTGGTTTGGGTACTCTAGTATTTATAGTGGCGTTCATTGAAGCTCATCGCCGTATCCCTGTGCAGTATGCCCGCACTACCTTTCGTAGCGGGCGCATGTATCGACAATCAGGTTCAACTTATATTCCCCTCAGGGTAAATACAGCGGGGATGATTCCTCTCATTTTTGCTATTGCAGTGGTGACACTTCCGGCAACGATTGCTAGCTATTTTGCCAGTTCGACATCCCCGAATTTTGCTAACACAATAGCGCATGTTTTTAATCCCGGCGCTACCCTTCCATTGGGGTTAGTTTATTGGGGAGTATATTTTCTACTAGTACTGGGCTTCACTTTCTTTTACACCATGATAATATTTGAACAACTAGGTTTGGCTAAGAGATTGCAGGAACAAGGAGGTTTCATTCCGGGAATTCGTCCTGGGAAAGCAACTGCAGCATATTTAGACCATGTTATCCGTCTTATTACGTTCGGTGGTGCTATTTTCTTGGCTTCAGTAGCAATTATGCCTTTCATTGCTAAAGAAATTACTGGCGTCGCTGTATTGACAATTTCCAGCACTGCCCTGCTTATAGTTGTTGGTGTTGCTTTGGACACTATGAAACAGGTGGAAGCTCAATTAACCATGCGGCGATATGAAGGGTTTTTGAGATAAGGATAGGTTAAGTTAAGTATGTATATTATTCTCTTAGGAGCTCCAGGTGCTGGTAAGGGGACACAAGCGGATATCCTATCCAGTGAATTAAATTTGCCACATGTAGCCTCAGGTGATTTGTTTCGAGAAGCATTGAACAAGGAAACTGAATTGGGCCTGCTAGCTAAATCTTATATGGAGCAAGGCGAATTAGTGCCTGACGAAATAACTATTAAGATGATTTTGCAGAGGATTGAGATGCCCGATTGCATTTCTGGCTGTCTTTTTGATGGTTTTCCACGGACGTTAGCACAAGCTGCGGCATTAGATAAGAGTCTTACCGATGCGGGTAAACATGTTGACAAGGTGGTATATATTAAGGTCTCCGATGAGGAACTTTTGAAGCGGCTCGGAGGGCGATGGCTTTGCCGGAATTGTCAGACTCCATATCATTTACTAACCGCACCACCAAAAGTACCCTGGAAGTGTGATAAATGTGGTGGTGAACTATATCAGCGAGATGATGACAAAGAAGAGACGATAAAAGAACGACTGAGAGTTTTCCTTGCTCAGACTATCCCGATAGTGGATTATTATAGGAATCAAAGTAAGCTTATTGAAGTCAATGGTGACCGAGGGATAGCAGAGGTAGCGAAGGAAATAATATCATTATTAGGAGTGAAGCAAAAAATTTTCAAATGGTAATCGTAAAATCTCCTGAAGAAATAGCTCTTATGCGCCAAAGTGGTAAAATCCTGGCAGCTGTTTTGCATAGGCTGAGGGAGGAGATAAGGGCAGGAATCAAAACATGCTATTTGGATGAGATTGCAGCTGAGGAGTTAAGGAATAGGAAAGTTAAATCCTCCTTCAAAAATTATCAGGGCTTCCCGGCTAATTTATGTATTTCGGTGAACAATGAAGTAGTTCATGGTATTCCTGGTGAGCGAGTATTAAAGGAGGGAGACATCGTTTCTTTGGACGGAGGGGTTATTTTTGAGGGTTTTCATTCCGATTCAGCTATAACCGTCGGTGTCGGGGAAGTAACTGCGCAAGCTAAAGAACTCATGAGGGTTACCGAAGAGAGCTTGAAAGCGGGCATTGCCCAAGCTAAATCTGGTGCACATGTTGGTGATATTTCAACTGCTATACAAAATTACGTTGAGTCGAGGGGGTTTTCTGTAATTAGGGAGTATACCGGGCATGGAATAGGTCGGAATCTACATGAGGAACCTCAAGTACCTAATTTTACGTTCGGGAAAGGTCCCCTGCTTCGCAAAGGCATGACTATTGCTATTGAGCCTATGGTCAATGCCGGGGATTGGCGTACTGAGCTTGCACCTAATAAGTGGACTGTGTTAACTGCTGATGGAAGTCTCTCGGCACATTTTGAACATACCATTGTTATTACCGATAACGGGGGTGAAATACTCACCAAGTATGGCTAAAAAGGAAAGAATAGAGGTCGAAGGTAAGGTGGTCACATGTTTGCCTAACACCATGTTTCGTGTTGAACTAGCTAACGGTCATATGGTGTTAGCCCATATTTCAGGCAAGATGAGAAAGCATTATATTAAAATACTACCCGGGGATAGGGTATTGGTAGAGCTTTCCCCTTACGATTTGACTAGGGGCAGAGTTACTTACCGGCTTTGAATGGAGTTTCTGTGTGTTTTGACAAGTATCTAATGTTCTCTTATAATGAGTTTTCGTTTTGACGTCAATTTGAGATGAAAGTAAGTTCTTCGGTTAAGCCTCGTTGCGGCAAATGCAAAATTGTTCGACGGAAGGGTGTAATTAGGGTTGTTTGTGTTAATCCAAGACATAAGCAGAGGCAAGGTTAATAGATAATGGCGCGCGTTGCTGGAGTGGACCTTCCCAAAGAAAAGCCGGTTAGTGTAGGGTTACAATATATCTATGGTATTGGATCTACATTAAGCAAGCATATCTTAGCTGCTACTGAGATTGATCCTAGTATTAAAGTCAAGGATCTTACCGAAGAGCAGGTTGTTCGAATTCGCGATATTGTGGATAAGCAATACAAAGTAGAAGGTGGACTTCGAAGAGAAATACAGTCTAACATAAAGCAATTAATTGAAATTGGTTCCTATGGCGGTATCAGACACCGTATGAATTTGCCAGTTCATGGACAAAGGACACGCACTAATGCTCGTACTAAGAGGGGTGCACGAAAGACGGTAGCAGGTAGGGGGCAGAAACGCGGTTTAGGTAAGAAGTAATATGCCGACGACAAAAAAGACCAAAGCAAGAAAAAAAAGAATACGCCGTGGAATCAATGAAGGAAGGGTTTATATTCAGTCTACCTTCAATAATACTATAGTCACTGTGACTGATTCGAAGGGCGACGTTATTTCTTGGGGAAGCGCTGGTAGTGCTGGATTCAAGGGTTCTAGAAAAGGTACTCCTTACGCTGCTCAGTTAGCCGCACAGAGAGCAGCGCGTCAAGCGACAAACAGCGGTTTGCGCCAGGTTGATGTTTATGTTAAAGGACCTGGTAGTGGACGAGAAGCCGCCATTCGCACATTGCAAGCTTCGGGGCTTACTGTTACCAGCATTAGAGATGTAACCCCGATTCCACACAATGGTTGCCGTCCACCTAAAAAGAGGAAGGTGTAGAATGGCGCGTTATACAGGACCCACATGTCGTTTGTGCCGTTATCTTGGTGAAAAGTTAATGCTTAAAGGAGAAAAATGTTTGACTCCAAAGTGTCCTTTGGAGAGAAAGAACAGCCCTCCAGGGGAGCATTCGTTGAACAGGCGACGTCGTAGGATTACAGAACGTGGGCTTCAACTGCGTGAAAAACAAAAAATTCGGTTTAGTTATGGAATTCTTGAGCAGCAATTTCGCAACATCTTCGAGGAAGCGCAAAGAGTTCAAGGCATTACTAGTGAAAATTTGCTAATATTGCTGGAGAGACGGTTGGATAATGTAGTGTATCGATTAGGTTTTGCCAGTTCACGTCCTCAAGCTAGACAGGTAGTTCGGCATGGTCATATGCTTGTTAATGGGACTAAGGTGGACATACCTTCCTATCTAGTGCATGTAGGTGACGTCATTAAATGGCGGGAAGGAAGCACTAAAACCGGATATTATGAAAGACTACTTGAGGAGATTAAGGGAAAGAGTATGCCTAGTTGGCTGAGCTTAGATGAAGAAAATGTGGTAGGTGAAGTTTTGGCATTACCTACTAAGGATGATCTTGATGCTAAATTCGATGGAAAAGTCGTTGTTGAATACTACTCAAGATAATTCAGTTAAGTTGCCTATTCCTGGCGCTAAGTCTGTTGAGACGGTAAACAACTATGGCAAATTTCTTGCTGAGCCGCTAGAGCCAGGATACGGCATCACTTTAGGCAATGCTCTTCGACGTGTGCTCCTTAGCTCCTTGCCTGGGGCTGCGGTAACCTGGGTTAAAATTGAAGGGGTTCAGCATGAGTTTTCTCCACTCCCTTATATCAAGGAAGATGTCATTGAATTTCTGTTAAACGTTAAGCAAATAAGATTTCGACCTCTGTCCTATCAACCTGGTAATCTACTTCTGGATGTAGCTGGGGAAGGGAAAATTTATACTGGTAATATTGAACCGTCAGCAGATTTTGAGATTGCCAATCCTGAACTGTACCTGGCTACATTGGATTCTCCTGAAGCCAAGCTTCGGGTAGAATTTAACGTAGAATTAGGTCGGGGATATTTACCAGCGAGATCTGCCAAAAACTTGCCTTTAGGAGCATTATCGATAGACTCTATATTCACACCGGTGCGCAAGGTCAATTTTTCAGATGAGACTATTAACCCTGGTAGGGAGGGAAGCCCTGAAAGACTTATGTTAGAGGTTTGGACTGATGGTACCATGTCGCCAAGCGAGGCAGTCAGCGAGGCTGCTGATATCTTGATCGGCCAGATTTCCCCATTTAAAGAGCTCATTCCAGTAATAGAGAGAGAACTCGAACCTGTTGCCAAATTGACAGCTGGTGTTGATGTTGATGCCCCCGTAGGGAAATTAGGGTTGTCCACTCGCAGTTGCAATAGTTTGGCCAGAGTTGGAATTTTGACTCTAGGGCAACTTATAGCTAAGAGTAGGCAGGGATTACCACCACTACCTGGGTTAGGAGCGAAATCTCAAAAAGAGGTGTATACATTGCTAGCAAGCTTGGGTTTTGCTGTAGAGGAAAAGGAAAAGAAGAGGAAAAGAAGAGGGAAATAAGAGGATGAGGCATAAAATAGCTGGACGCAGGTTAAGCAGACCGACAGGTCATCGATGGGCACTGTACCGAAATCAAGTAGCCGATTTGTTAACTCATGGAAGGATTATCACTACGGAGGCTAAAGCCAAAGAGATCCGTAGTTTGGCTGAAAAAATGATTACCTTAGGGAAAGATGGTAGTCTTGCTTCGAGACGTCGTGTGTTGACATTTGTTACGGACAAAAAGGTAGTCGAAAAGCTCTTTAATGAGGTTGCTCCAACGTATTCTAGCCGGGTTGGAGGCTATACTCGGTTGATTAAATTGAGACGCCGTGTTGGAGACAATGCTTGCCTGGTACAGGTCCAATTAATTGAATAGTGGCTCTTACAAAATATGTTCTGGTTGTAGAATACGATGGTACAAAGTATTATGGTTTTCAATGGCAACTTGGATTGCCCACTATTCAAGATGAGGTGGAAAAGGCTATCAACAAGTTTTGTGGTCGGAGCAGTCGAGCTATGGCAGCCAGCAGAACCGATGCCGGTGTGCATGCTAAGGGGCAAGTAGTAAGCTTTTGGGCGAGAGAAGGATTATCCACTATGGCGATGATAAAGGCGTTAAATTATTACCTTCCTACAAATATAGTGGTTAAGGCGGCTTGTCGAACTAGCGATGATTTTAATGTCAGGCGAGATGCTTTGAGTAGGGAATATTGCTACTATATCCTGAATACTGAATCGCGGTCTCCATTCAGTGAAGGCTTTGCTTTGCATGTTTCCAGTACGTTGGATACAAACCTGATGAATCAAGCGTGCCAGCTTATTGTTGGCAGCCATGACTTTACATCCTTTGGTACCTCTTTAAATAGTCCAAAGAACGCGGTGCGTAATGTTTACAAAGCAGAGGTTGATAAAAAGCAGCGTTTAATCGTTTTTCGGATAGTAGCTGATTCATTCTTGCCTCACCAAGTACGCAATACCATTGGACTCCTGATTAAGCTGGGATTGGGTAAAATGAGAATCGAGGATCTTAGGAATATTATGGAGGCGAGGATTTTTGGCTTGGCTGGTCCCAGAGCTCCTGCTTATGGTTTGTTCCTGAATAAGGTTAATTATTGTAAACCTCTGGGGGTTCAGCAATGAAGACTCCTAGTCCTAGCTCCACAGAGATTAAGCGAGAGTGGCAGGTCGTTGATGCCACTGGACAGGTTCTGGGTAGATTAGCATCCCAGATAGCTAAACTGTTAATGGGAAAGCATAAACCAATTTATACACCTCATCTTGATACTGGTGATTATGTTATAGTGCTTAATGCTGCCAAGGTGAAGGTTACTGGTAAGAAAGGTAAACAAAAGATTTACTATCGGCATTCTGGTTATCCTGGAGGGTTGAGAGAACTTAGTTTCCAGGAATTATTCTCCAAGCGTCCTACACGGGTAATAGAAATAGCTGTTAAGGGAATGTTACCCAAGAACCGCTTGGGCAAAGCTATGTTTAAGAAACTAAAAGTTTATTCCGGGAATGAGCATCCACATCATGTTCAAGTCACATCAAGGAGATGAAATTCAATGGATGAGCAAGCTTATGTCTGGGGCACGGGAAGGCGTAAATGCGCTATAGCGAGAGTCAGACTTTTCCCTGGTGACGGAAAGATTATTGTCAATGGTAAGCCTTATCAAGAGGTTTTTCCTCGTCTTTTACATCGTCAATTAATAGAAGCCCCTGGTCGAGTTACTGAAACCATGGGCAGCTATGACACTACTATAAAGATAAGAGGCGGCGGTTTGAGTGGGCAGGCTACGGCTATTCAGCACGGCATTGCCCGAGCTCTAGTCAAACAGAACGAGTCATTTAAATCTCTGTTGCGACAGGAAGGGTTGCTCACTCGAGATGCCAGAGTCAAAGAACGTAAGAAATACGGTCTTAAGCGGGCTCGTAAAGCGCCACAATACACTAAGCGCTAACGCGGATAATCCAAACTGTTCCCCTCCACCGAAGTAGAAATAGCTATGTTGACATCATGATACAAATTTAGCTAAAATAACTTGAATGAAGCTACTAGTTATGGGTCTGGGGCAATGTGGTGGCAGAATTGCTGATAGGTTTGCCTGGCTTAACAAGAGAGCCCAAGTTGTACGCAAACTTGACGTAATTGCTGATATCTTCGCTATTAATACAGACATTGCTGATTTAAGTGGACTATCCAACATCAAAGCTGACTACAAACACAGGATTGTTGTGGGAGGGCAAAAGACTGGTGGGCATGGAGTAGGTAAGATAAGTGAACTTGGCGCTGAAATAGCGAGGGAAGACGGCGACAAGATCATAGATGCTGTAAGGGCAGCGGAACGGTTTCCTGAAACTGATGCTTTTCTATTGATTGCCGGTGCTGCCGGGGGCACTGGCTCTGGAGCAATAGGGGTATTAACGCGGTTCCTAAAAGAGCGCTATGTAGGAAAACCAATTTATAATATAATTGTTCTCCCTTTTCGACAGGAAGAAACATCCGAAGCAAGAACGATTTACAATACTGCTATTTGCCTTAAATCGGTATATTTAATAGCTGACGCCATAATTCTTGTTGATAACCAGAGGTATATCAGGAAGGATTCCTCAATTTCAGAAAACATGGCGAGGATTAATGCCCGGATAGTTGAGCCATTTTACAATCTGCTTTGTGCTGGTGAGGAGACGAAGCCAAAGTATATTGGATCAAAGGTGCTCGACGCTGGAGATATAATACAGACTCTTGCAGGGTGGACAGCAATTGGGGTAGGTAAATCGCTAATTCGGCGGAGGAAATTGCCGCTCAAGGACAAAGCTCACTTCAAGGACAAGATGACTGAAACCAACAAGGGAGTCCATGCAATGGATAGGGCTCTAAGTGAACTGTCGCTCACATGTGACCCTAGAAGTGCGAGGAGAGCTCTTTACCTTCTCTCCGCACCAGCTGGAGAGATGAATATGGACGTAATGAAAGAGCTTGGAGACAATTTGAGGGCGGTGGCCCCGAATGCTCTGATACGAAGTGGGGATTATCCTAGGCAAAAAAGGGCAGTAGATGTTTCTGTAATTCTGTCTGATTTTGACGCTCTAGGAAAGGTGACAAACTACTTCACCAAAGCAATTGACTTGATCACGGCTATGAAAGCGAGACAGGGATTACAGTATGCTAATAGAGAAGTTGCGGAAATCTTTAATGATATTCCTGTGCTGTTGTAATTACGAAATAGTCGATATATTAGCTTCCCCGTAGTAGATGGAGACATAGCAAGAAGGCAGGTTTTTCCCTAGCCTTTGCTCTTAGTAAAGATTTGCCATGTACGCTCTATACCTTCATTTCGAGATTTCCAGGCTTGTTGTTCTGCCTCCTCACGGATTTTTAACGCTTGAGCTATGTTTTCCTCAGAGATTCTGCTGGCTTGCTGCTCTGCCTCTTCGTGAGCTTTCAATGCCTGTGCTATAGTTTCTTCATAAGACTTTGCAGCTTGTTGCTTAGTCGCTTCACGCGTTTTCAATGCCTGTGCTATATTTTCCTCACAAGCCTGCGCAGCTTGTTGCTTAGCTCCTTCATAGACCTTTTCTATCTGCCGTTCTTGTTGCTTATACGCCTCTTGTACCTGACGTTCAGCATCCATGTAGGCCGCGTAAGCCATCATTGCTCGTTGCTGAATTTCAGTAAGGGATTCTATGGCTTGCTTGGGTTTCTTAGAAACTTTCTTCACTTGCTGTTCAGTTTTTCCTTCGTCTATATCAGTATCGGGAAATTGCTCTTCCTGACTCAACATAATATACCTCCTTTTCCTATTACATCTTTCCTCTTAATACATTTACTCGCCGTTTACGCAGGTTTGCCCAAGGATATAAGTCCTGAACACAAACAAGTCCGCTTCAATTGTCTGTATAGCCTCGCTTTTGCTTAGTCTTGCTCCACATCTTCTTCTTCGTCTGCTGCCAGCCCAATCTGTTCAACTTCTTCAACATATTTATCTTTATTGGCAGCATACATTTTGGCGAGCAGGTTCAAACGTGCCTCGATTTCCTTGCTGGGCTCCACTGGCTTCTTCTCTTCTTCTTCCTCGCTGATTTCATCTTTACTTATTGCTTCCTCAAACACCTTTGCTGGCTCCTCAGTAACTTCCTTAGCTTGTTGGCTTTCTTTTCCGGCCTCGCCTATCAGCTCCTCAAATATTTGTACTGATGCTATTGCAGCCCTCCTGGCTGATTTACTTGTTTCCACAGCTCTATTAACTACCTCTTCGAATGTCTTTATTGAGGCAATAACAGCTTTGCTGGCTTCTTCAGTAGATTTTCTAATGGTTTTGCTAGCCGCTTCAGCTATTTCTTCACCTTTATTTATAGCGGCCTGGGATGCTTTTTTCGTTTCTTCAGCGGTCTCCTTAGCCATTTGGCCTGCTTCGTCAACTTTGCTTATTGCCTTTTGAGAAGCTTTCTTTGCTTCTTCAGTGTCCTCCAGGATGCCTCGGCTTATTTGTTCAGCCTCGTTTATTACTTGCCTAGCGACCCCCTTAGCTTCCTCGGCAGCTTCCTCAGCCCTTCGCATCGCTTCTCGGGACGTTTTTGCCGCCGTTTCGACAGTCTCTATAACTGATTTGATTAATTGTTCAGCCTTACCTTCTGTTTCCTGAGATGCTCTTTTCGCTTCTTCAGCAGCTTGCTTGGCTGCCTGGCTTATCTTCTCAGCTTTGCTCGTTGCTTCCTGAGACAGTTTCTTTGCCTCCTCAGCCGCTTCCTTGGCTCCTTGGCTCATCTTCTCGGCTCTAGTCATCGCTTCGTAAGACACCCTTTTTGCCTCTTCAGCCGCTCCCCAAGCTACCTGGCTTATCTTCTCAGCTTTGCTTGTTGCTTCCTGAGACAGTTTCTTTGCCTCTTGAGCCGCTTCCTGGGCTGATTGGCTTATCTTCTCAGCTCTAGTCATCGTTTCGTGAGACACCCTTTTTGCCTCTTCAGCCGCTCCCCAAGCTACCTGGCTTATTTCTTCAGCTTTACCGATTGCTTTTTGCGATGCTCTTGCTGTCGCCGTGGTAGTCTCCATGGCTGTTTTGCTTATCTTATCAGCTCTGCCCATGGCCTCTTGAAACACCCTCGATGCTGCTTGTGTAGCCTCCATAGCTGTTTTACTTACTTCGTCAGCTCTGCTTATTGCCTCTTCAAATGTCCTTCGCGACGCCTCCGTAGCCTCCGTGGCTAGCCTAATTGATGCCTCGGCCTTGCTTATTGTTTCTTGCGATGCTTTTATTGGTATTTCAGCAGCCTCTCTGGCTTCTTGACTTATCTTTTCAGCTTTGGTTGCCGCTTTCTGTGATGTCTTTTTCGCTTTTTCAGCAACCTCTATTGCTGCACGACTTACTTCCTCAGTCCTACCTATTGCTTCTCGAGATGCCTCCTCTGCCTTGTTAGCAACTTCGATGGCTGCACGGCTTATTTCTTCAGCACTGCTTATTCTTTCTTGGGATGCCTTTAGCAATGCTTCGGTATCATCCTTGGCTGATTGGGCTGATGTTTCAATCCTGCTTGCTGTTTCTTCAAGTGTCTTCGCTGATGCCTGGGCTTTGCTTATTGCTTCTTGGGCTGCCTTTATTGATTCTTGGGCAGCCTCCATAGTTGCCTGACTAATTTTTTCAACTTTGCTTATAGCGTCGCGAGAGGCTCTCTTTGCTTCCTTAACAGCCTGTATGGCTGCCTGGCTAATTTCCTCAGCTCTGCTTATGGCATCTTGGGAAGCTCTTGCAGATTGTTCTGCAGCTCTCCTTGCTTCCTGGCTAAGCTTGCCAGCTCGACTTACTGCTTGCTCAAGTGTCTCAATATTAGGTTCCATATGCTTTCATAATCTTGGGGAATCTCACCCCGGATTATAATTCTTTTGCCGCTCTGGGGTTAATGCATATTGGCATTCTACACCTATAGTGGGCCATTGTGGATTCGAACCACAGACCCCGGTCTTATCAGGACCGTGCTCTAACCAACTGAGCTAATGGCCCTTTATTGAATAAATATATCCTTCATGGCTACATAGTGTCAATTACTTATATCCTTGTATTAATAATTTTTAGTATTATACAATTAACTCTTTTATTGGTTGGCCGGTATACTGTTGAAAACTAGGAGGGAACATAATTATGGTAGTAAATTGGATTGAGGCAATTAAGGTTGCAGGATTGGGATTTGGCACTGTATTCATCGTCTTGATTATCCTTTGGCTGGTGACTTTTGGCATGGGAATAATATCCCAAAAAACACAAAAGAAACAGGAGAATGAGCCGGAGAAATGAGCTTATGGTAAGACTTGAATTGGAAGACGAGCTATGTTTGGTATAGGGGAGAGCTTAGCTTCCTTCAGTTACCAGCAGTTAATAATGCTCGTCATCGGCGGGTTATTCATTTACGCTGGCATAGCTAAGAAATGGGAGCCGCTGATTTTGGTGCCCATTGGTTTTGGGATTATTATGGGCAATTTACCTTTAGGCTATGGGGTCATGGGCTTCCAAATGCCCGACGGTACTATTGTGGGTTATCTACCACCTCACTGGGTGGAATTAATAGGGCAGGGTGGAGAGCCAATCGGATTTCTATCCCGTATTTTCCAGTATGGTTTTGGGTGGGAGATTATCCCTATTCTTATGTTTCTCGGGTTAGGTGCCATGACCGACTTTGGTCCTCTTATTGCCCGGCCTATCTATTTCTTACTGGGGGCGGCAGCCCAATTAGGCGTCTATGCCGCCTTGTTCGTAGCTATAGCATTAGGATTTACTCTTCCTGAGGCCTGCAGCATAGGAATCATAGGTGGTGCTGACGGTCCAACCACGGTTTATCTCACCCAGACGCTGGCCCCTTATCTTATGGGGTTTACCGCTATAAGTGCTTATGTTTACATGGCTATGGTGCCATTAATCCAACCCCCGGTCATTAGAGCTATGACTACCAAAAAGGAACGAGCAATATATATGGCGCCGCAATTAAGGTCGGTTTCTACTCTCGAAAAGATAGCTTTCCCGATATATACTACTGTCATCGTTGGACTTCTAGTCCCTTCAGCATTACCACTCATCGGGACATTCATGCTGGGTAATCTTCTTTCAGTCACTGGCGTTACTGATAGGTTGTCCAATTCATTAGCTACCGGCTTCGTGGATATAGTAACTATTTTCCTTGGTTTCTGTGTGGGTGCCTACGTATCAGCTCAATCCTTCCTACATCCTGGACCATTGTTAGTGTTTGCTATTGGTATATTTGCCTTCACCCTGGCTACTGCTGGAGGTGTGGTTTTTGCTAAATTGATGAATTTGGTACTTAAGACGAAGATAAATCCCATGATTGGGGCTGCTGGTGTTTCAGCCGTGCCTATGTCAGCTAGAGTCGTTCAGAGAATGGGGCAAAAAGCTAATCCTAGAAACTTCTTACTAATGCATGCCATGGGGCCCAATGTAGCTGGTGTCATTGGCACGGCTGCCGCCGCTGGGGTGTTTATAAGCTTATTTGGTTACTAATTTGCTTCTTTTCTTCCCACAAGCGGGATAAGATTTGTCTGATGACAGCATAACTAAAGCCACGATAACTAAGATAGCTGGATAGGCGTCTATAGAAGTCCAAGTAATTTAACTCACCCAGGGTATGCATCCGACTGGAACCTAGCTTATAAGCATTGGCTTCATCATCTATGTCCTGAGTTACTTGTTCGATAACTTCCGGAGCTATCTTTTTATCCTTCAATTCCTTTATTATTAATCTTTTACTCCTAGGCTTGAAAGATAAACGATTACTCTTCCAAAACTGTGCGAAAGCAACATCGTCAATCAAATTTTGCTCCTTAAGTTTCGCGATTGTTTTCTCCACTACTTCGCTATCAAAACTGCGCCGTTTCAGGCATTGCCTTATCTCAGCTTCACTGCGGGGGCGGTAACTAAGATACCGATAAGCTGAATCAAGGCAGCGCTGAAGAGTATCATTATTGCCTACCATGTAAGCCTTTCTAGCTAGACAAGCTCTGCATTAGAAGTTTCCGAGCTTCATTAAGTGGAAGTATCTAAAGAGGCATTTGCAGCTCTAATCTCACGTTCCAGTTGTGAAGCGACCTCAGGATGTTGGGTCAAGTAGTCCTTAGCATTCTCCCTTCCTTGTCCCAATTTTGTGTCGCCATAATTGAAGAACGCACCAAGTTTCTTTATTATGCCTGTGGCTACTCCAATGTCGAGTAACCCTCCCTCCTTGCTTATCCCATGGTTGAACATTATATCGAATTCGGTGTTACGAAATGGGGGAGATACCTTGTTCTTAACCACTCTAGCTCTGACACGTGTGCCAATTATCTCTGTGCCTTGCTTAATGGCATCGCCTCTCCTTAAGTCTATCCTTACTGAGCTATAGAATTTCAGTGCTCTTCCCCCTGGTGTTATCTCTGGGTTGCCAAAGATGATGCCTACTTTTTCACGTAATTGATTGATAAATACCACTGCTGTTTTCGATTTACTGATAGCAGCGACTAATTTCCTTAGCGCTTGAGACATCAAGCGGGCTTGCAAGCCAACATGGGCATCGCCCATCTCACCTTCTATCTCTGCTCTAGGCACCAATGCGGCTACGCTATCAATAACTATTACATCTATGGCGCCACTTCTTACCAGAGTCTCAGTGATTTCCAGGGCTTCCTCGCCGGTATCAGGTTGGGAGATAAGCAAGTCATCAAGCTGTACGCCACAATTGTTAGCATATGTAGGGTCAAGTGCGTGCTCAGCATCTACATACGCAGCAGTGCCACCAGCCTTTTGAGCTTCGGCAATTATATGTTGGGCAAGAGTGGTTTTACCTGAGCCTTCGGAACCAAAGATTTCAACAACACGTCCTTTAGGTATGCCGCCAACACCTAGGGCCAAATCGAGAGCTATCGCACCAGTTGAGATAGTTTCCACAGGTACTCCAGCAGAAGCTTTGCCTAATTTCATAATCGAGCCCTTGCCGAATTGCCTTTCAATTTGCTCGATGGCTAATTCTATGGTCTTTTCCCGCTCTGTCGACATTTCAGCGGTATTATGACATGGAACATCAGGCAACGCAATAACAAGCCAAGGGGTAGAATATAGTGTAGTGGATGAGGTAATATTGATGCAACGGAAGCATGGAAGAAAAATTAGATTTGAAATGGGATGATGACCATGTAGTGCCGCCGATAATACATCCCGACCTAGAGTTCTTATTTCGACAAACACCCCGCCTGATCATTCAAGACGTAGCTGCTAAAGAAGGTGAATATATATTAGATGTAGGATGTGGTAGAGCTGTTGATGCCGCTGAGTTAGCGAACAATGGGGCTATAGCTATCGGTCTTGAGCCTTCTAGAGTAATGCTAGGTCGAGCTAAGGAGCACCTTGCTCAAGCTGACACGACAGTAGCTTTATTGCAGGGTATGGGAGAGACTCTACCATTCAAGTCATGCTTCTTCGATAAAGTTATGTGCAAAGGAGCACTGGACCACTTCATGTCACCAAGTAAAACCATGGAAGAAATTTCCAGAGTGCTTAAGCCCGAAGGGGAGATGATAATTGCCATAGCCAATTTCGAGAGTCTTGGTTTTCGTATAGGGAAAAAGGTTACCAGGTTAAAAGTGGTTTTTGGGGCGAAAGCTGAAGAGCAAATAACTCCCTGGGTTTTACCTGTTGACCATACATATAAGTTCGATTATCAATCACTCTACAATTTGGTGAAGGCCAACTTTCAAATAAAGAGCATCAAAGGAATATCTCTGTTATGGGGTATGCCCTGGTGGGGCAGCATTCTTTCCAAGCTTCCGAAGCCAATCTGCTATGGTATTCTGGGAGCTTTAGACAAGGCAGCTCGTTTGTTTCCTTCGTTAGCAGATATTATTGTAGTGAAGGGTGTCCCTTTTTCCGAGTGTAAATGACAATGCTCTTGGGGATGATCAGGTTAAGGAAACCCTCCAGCCAGCGCCGAGCCTTATGCTTGTTGTCTATATCAATCGTCAGGAACTTATGGTATAAGGAAGGGAGCGAGGCATTTTCCCTTTTGATTCCGAAAAGGCAGCGAAGTATCCAGTAAAACGAATGTAGAGCGTGGTTGCGGCGGATAGCATAGATATTAAGTCCACTGGAGTGCAAGAGAGCAGTAATTTGTCGAGACTTATATTTCCTTATGTGCCCTCCCGGAAAACCGTAGTAATCCTTGGAAAGCATCCAGCAGATAGACTCGGCAAGATAATGCGGCACACTGACTCCCATTGCACCATCACTATCCAATACTCTAGTCAGCTCTCTGACTGCTTGTCGGTCTTGAGGTATATGCTCTAAAACTTCAGAGCATATAATCCTATTGAAAGCACCATCCTTGAAGGGAAGACTCGTTATATCGGCTTGCAGTAGATGGCTATTACTGTTTACCTCACCTTTTTGCTTTAATAGAGCCAGAGTGTATTTATTTTTTTCGAGGCTCTCCCAATCAGTATCAAAAGCGATAATGGTGGAGTGATTTCGCTTAGATGCTACCCAGGAGTGTCTTCCCTCACCGCAACCAGCATCTAGTAACCAATCACCATCTCTCAACCCCAACAAGTCAAGTCCTACAGTGACCATTGCGCTACAATAACTCCTGGTATACCTTCACAATCTTGTTGGCTGCCTGCTCCCAGCTAAATTCTTGCTGTACCCTCCTCCTTCCTGCCTCTCCCAGCTCCTGTTGTAATTGTTTATCTTTGAGCAGACGCTTGATTGCTTCAGCCAAAGGTCCAGGTTCTCCTGGTGGGACAAGTATGCCAGCGTTCCCCACTACTTCAGGGAGAGCTCCACCGGAACTGGCTATTACCGGAACGCCGCAAGCCATCGCTTCGGACGCAGGGAACCCAAAACCTTCGTAGAGAGAAGGTACCACGGCTATTTCTGCCCTTGAATATTGTCTGACTAACTCTTCTTTGGTCAGTCGCCCGGTGAAGCTAACTAACCCATCCACTCCGAATTTTTCCAACATACGCAAAGAATAGGAAGGTGGTGGTGGCTCTACCGAGTCCCCATATGGCACACGTTGCCACGGGTCATCTACAATATTTAACCTTATTCCATCATCCGCTAATAACTGCAGCGCTTTCAAGAGGTAAATAACCCCTTTCTTCCTATCATCGGTATTCCCAACCATAATTAAGCCATTTCTATTGTCAGTTTCTCCCTCAATTGGCTTAAAGATGTCGGTATCTGTACCGTTATAGACCACTCTCAATTTATCCGGATTTACCTTAAATGACCTCTCAATTTCCTTAGCCGAACTCTGGGATACTGTAATTACTCTGTCCAGGCGTCGGGCAACAAAAGCCTGCATGTGGGTGAGAAGATAGAACATGTGGACTCCCCACTTACTTCGCAAGCTATCAGCTTGTTCTAAATCAGCCCGTTTATCTATAGTAAGCGGGTGGTGGATAGTAGCAATGACTGGTATCCCCAAATTTTTCATTAAGAGAAGCGCATAACCAAGCCCTTGATTGTCATGTATGATATCGAATTTCCGTGATTTACAAAGCTCTTTGACCTTGGCGTAGGCTCTTACACTGAATGCCAGTGGGTCACTAAATATGCCATATTTGGTGGTGAATAATTCACCAAAATCGGTCAGGCTTCGACATTTGAGAAAGTTTTCCTTAAACGAGGTATCTCGATAATATATGCTTGAAGTTTTGAGGCGGTGCAAGGCAATCCCTTCGCTTAATTCGGGAAATGGCTGACTACTGATTACGTCCACTTGATGTCCCATGCGCTGTAATTCACGAGCTAGATAATAGATATAGATGCCTTGACCACCACTGTAAGGATTCCCCCTGTAAGTAAGGAGGCAAATCTTCATCTTCCTCATAACTGTTGATGATAAAAAAGTTAATATAATAATGAAACTCGGTGATTTTAACATAGTTATGTCATAAAAAATAGACTAGTGTATTCAATTTTCCAGATTTTATGCGTTCTGGCAGCTCTTACGTGTCTATCCCTTTACAGGTATTACTTTTTCAAACTATAATTGCCTCCGTATTTTGTTATGCAGACTGAAGTGACTCTTATCCTGAACAAGATGTCTTCGCTGTTGGCCCATCAAGGATATCAAAGCTACGCGGTGGGAGGTCTTATTCGTGATTGGTTTTTAGGTAAAGAGACCAATGACCTCGATATTGCTGTAAATGGTAGTGCGATAGACATAGCCCATGAAGTAGCCAGAGCCATGAAAGGCAAATTTGTGCTACTAGACGATGTCAATGGGATAGCCAGGGTGGTGGTAAGTGAAGGTGAACAAATATGGTATGTTGATCTGTCTTCCTTCTCGGATGATGTTGAGTCTGACCTTGCGCGTCGTGATTTCACCATAAACGCTATGGCTGCTGAGCTTAAGCAATTCGTCAACGTGGTGAGCCGAAGTCCCAAGCAGAATCAAGGAATTATGAAGGAATTTGGAGTGAAGCTCATTGATCCATTTGCGGGCGAGAAGGATCTAAAAAACGGGATCATACGAGGTGTCACCAAAGAAATATTTGAGGTTGATGCTGTCAGGATGTTACGGGCGGTGCGTCTTGCTGACGAACTCAATTTCGCTATTGAGCCCAAGACTGAGGCTTTAATCCGTTACCATTCTCATTTGGTCAGTAAGGTTCCTGGGGAAAGAATCAGAGAAGAATTGCTTAAGATAGTTAATTTGTCAAATACTGCTCACTACCTGTATTATCTTGATGAACTTAGCTTGCTTTTGGCTTTAGTCCCGGAGTTAGCGGAAAGCAAGGGTGTGGAACAACCCCAATTACATTTTTGGGATGTATTTAACCATTCTTTGCAAACCGTGGCAGCAATGGAATTTCTAATCAGGGAGCATGATTGGGAATATGGGAGTGAAGAGATATTGGCCGATGCTCCTTGGTCAGACCGCATAAAGGAACATTTGGATCAAGAAGTATCCAGTGGTAGCACTCATAGAACGTTGCTTAAACTGGGTGGATTGTTCCATGATATTGCCAAGCCAAGGACAAAATTTGTTGATAATGCCGGTAGAACGCACTTTTATGGTCATGCTAAAGAAGGGGCGGATATGATGGCAGCTATCCTGGAAAGGCTACGATTTAGCAACCGGGAAATAAATCTGGTGGAAAGCCTTGTCTATCACCATCTTCGCCCAATGCAAATGGCGGATAAAGAGATGCCCACGCAGCGAGCAATCTATCGCTACTTCAGAGATGTAGACGACGCTGGCATCGATATCTTAATCTTGGCTTTAGCTGATTATCTCGCTAGTCGTGGCCCTCTTTTAGACATGGGGGAATGGAAAGGACATTGCAGGCTGATAAACTATATATTAACTGAGCATGGAAGGCAGCAGGCTAAAATTCTGCCGGCAAGACTGGTCGATGGTCATGACTTGATCAATACATTTGGTTTAACACCAGGGCCATTGATTGGTGAGCTTCTGGACTTAGTGCAGGAAGCTCAAGCCAGTGGCGAATTAATCACTAAAGAGGAGGCACTGGCGCTGGTGGGAAGAAAGCTGTCATTGCGACCGCAGCGAAGCAATCTCCCAAAACAAAGGTTGGTTAATTGAGCAAGAGAAATATTTACTGGTTGATTTTCATCATCGCGCTTCTTGGCCTTGCGTTATGGTCAATATTGCCAGTAAATACGAAGTTACTCGGTCCTAATGGGTTGACGTTAGGGCTTGACCTTAAAGGTGGCAGTCAGTTGCTTTATGAAGCCAATTTATCTCAGAAAGACCCCTCTGTGAGTGACGCGGAAGCTATGGCGGCAGTGACAGAGAAAATTCAACGAAGGGTTAATGAATTTGGTGTTACCGAGCCTACAGTTCAGAAATTAGGGACCAACCAAATAGTAATTCAGCTCCCTGGGGTGGAAAATATTACCAGGGCAATCGAACTCATCGGGGAGACGGGTCTGCTTGAGTTTAGAGAGCAAAGGTTCGATGAAAACGGTGACCCGGTAATTAATGAAACCACGGGAGAGCCGGTCTTTGGGAATGAATCTGCTACGGCTATCGGTAAAGATGGTCAGGAGAAGGAACTCACTGGCAAGTATCTGAAGCATGCTTACCGAGATGTAGACCCTTATGAAGGTCCAATAGTTGCTTTTGAATGGGATAGTGAAGGTGCATATCTCTTCGAGCAGATAACAAGGCGCAACCTGGATAAGCAATTAGCTATTTTTGTGGACAACAAAATGATATCAGCGCCAGTGGTTCAATCAGTAATCAGCGACCGGGGACGAATTGAAGGTCGTTTTACCCTGGAAGAAGCTGCTGACCTGGCAAACAAACTTAACTCTGGTGCCTTAGATGTTCCCTTGACGCTTATTGACCAGCGGGATGTAGATGCTTCTTTAGGAGCCGATTCCATAAGGAAAAGCATGATTGCTGCTGGAATTGGGTTGGTACTGTTATTGCTATTTATGCTTGCCTATTATCGCTTACTTGGGTTAGTCGCTTGCTTCAGCCTGGGAATCTACGGTGTTGTTCTTTTAGCTATTTTTAGCGTTTTCCCGATAACCTTGACGTTACCTGGCATCGCCGCTCTCATCTTGTCTTTAGGCATGGCTGTTGATGCCAATGTTCTTATTTTTGAGCGAATGAAGGAAGAATTGCGGTCGAGACGCACGTTGGGTGCCGCTGTAGAGGCTGGATTTAATCGCGCCTGGCCAGCTATTCGCGATAGCAACATCACTACGTTCATTGCTTGCATCATCCTTTTCTGGCTTGGTGGTACCTTTGGGGCTTTCATGGTTAGGGGCTTTGCTTTGACTTTGTTTGTTGGTGTGGCATTAAGTATGTTTACCGCCATCGTCGTTACTCGAACTTTCCTTCGCCTTATTGTTGGCGGTCGCCTGGTCACTAATCTAGCGGCTTACGGGGTTAGAGTATGATTGACTTTATAGGGAAAAAACAATGGTTTTTCCTCGGCTCAGCCATAGTGATTATTGTAATGATAATCTCACTGGCGGCTTTTAAGCTGCAACCGGGGATTGACTTCAGCGGTGGCACATCCATGACCCTCAGTTTTGCTCCACAGGTAGAGCAGAATCAGCTACGTCAAGAATTGACTGCTCTGGGATATCCCGAGGCCATTGTTCAGAGGAGTGAGAATAATTTTTTCATCCGCATCAAAGAAATATCACCTGGAGAGAAGGAAGCTCTAATTAGTGGATTAGAAACTGACTTGGATACGGAGATTTTAGTCCTTGACTATAATGCAATTTCCCCTGTGATAGCTACTCGAACAGCACATAACGCCGGCATCGCCGTAGCAATAGCTGCTGTAGCTATGCTGTTTTATATTGTCTGGGCATTTCGCCGTATGCCTAGCCCATTCAAGTGGGGTACCTGCGCCATTATTGCCTTGATTCATGATGTACTTATTATCCTGGGCATCTTCGCTATTCTTGGTCAAGTGGCTAATGTGGAAGTTAACGCCATGTTTATCACTGCGGTGCTTACCATTGTAGGCTACAGTATCAACAATACTGTAGTTGTATTTGACCGCATTAGAGAAAATAAAACTAGAGGCATCAGCCCTGATTTTGCTGTGACGGTGAATTCTAGCCTTACGGAGACTCTGGCACGCTCTTTGAATACTTTCTTAACCACGCTTTGCGTTGTCCTAGCGCTGTTGCTCTTCGGCGGAGCCACAATTCACTACTTTGTACTGGCATTATTATTTGGGTTACTCGCTGGCACTTATAGCTCATTATGCATCGCTGGTCCGCTCCTGGTTGTCTGGGAAAAGAAGGAGTGGGGGCAACTGTTTCCGTGGCGTCCTGCCACTAAAAAAGCTGCTTGATGGGCAAATCGCAGAAACTGAGCCTCTACTTTCACATCCCTTTTTGCTTATCCAAGTGTTATTACTGTGATTTTAATTCCTATACCAGGCTGAGCTGGCTCATTCCTCAGTATATAGATGCTTTGAAGAAGGAAATGCAGCTTTATGCTAAAGATGTTTGGGAGTTTGAGGTAAAAACAATTTACTTTGGTGGAGGCACACCTAGCTTGCTTCCAGCGAAATCAATAGCCTACATGCTCGAAAGCTGCAGTAAGCTTTTCAACATGCCATCAAATTTAGAGGTGACTTTAGAGGCAAATCCTGGAACCATTGACCAATCCTTTCTTACCCGATTGCGGCAAAGCGGTGTTAATCGGTTGAGTTTAGGAGTGCAAAGCTTTAGTGATAATGAGCTTAAGCTATTAGGTAGAATTCACTCGGCAAGAGAGGCAAAGGAAGCCTTTTTTATGGCAAAGCAAGCAGGCTTTGAAAATGTCAACATGGATTTGCTATACGCTTTGCCGCGACAAATGATCAAAGATTGGCATAACAATCTTGTTGAGGTGACAAAGCTGAATCCCGAGCATCTTTCACTTTATCCACTCACCTTAGAGCCTGGGACACCATTGGCCAATGCGGTAGCATCAGGTTCACTGCCAAAACCCAACGCTGACCTGGCGGCTGACATGTATTTGTTGGCTTCAGATAAGCTGGCTAAAGAGGGCTATAATCACTATGAGATATCTAATTGGGCATTGCCCGAGAAGGAATGTCAACACAACTTAACCTATTGGAAAAATGAACCTTATCTGGGTTTTGGTGCTGGTGCTCATTCTTATTTAGGTGGTTATCGCTGGGCTAATGTTTTAGCGCCAATAGAATATGTAAAACGCCTCAGTAATACGGAAACAAAGGCGTCTCAAGAAGCATATTTTAATAATCCCTTGGTGGATAACATTGAGCACATTGATGGGGATTTAGAAATTGCTGAGGCAGTGATTTTAGGTTTGAGATTAGACGATGGGGTAAATCTTGCTGACTTTGCCCATCGCTTCGGCGTGGAGCTTTATTCTATTTATCAGGAGCAACAAATTAACGAGCTGGTTGAACTGGGTTTGATAGCTAAAAATGAACATGGAATCAGGCTAACCACTAAAGGCAAACTTTTGGGGAACGAGGTTTTCTTACACTTTCTGCCGGAGAACAAAGGATAGTTTACATCATATACCTGACTATCCTGTTAATCCTGATTTTCTGTATGGTGTATTTCCTTTATTCTTTTAAGGTGTTCTTCAAAACCAACGGCTTTTCTTATGACCGGTGCTTTGCCTAACGGGTCAACTACCTCCGCATTGCCCAGAAGGACATCGAAAATAGCTCTTGTTCCTGAAGCAGCTACTTCAAGGTTGTAGCCCCCCTCCAAAGTAAGGGCAAGATGTCCTTGACATAACTCGACAGCTAGCTGCCTTAGCATCTTAACAATCTGAGCAAAACCAGAAACGCTCACCTGCATCATAGCTATACTGTCAGCCCAGTGAGGGTCAAAGCCAACAGAAACAAGGATAAGCTGTGGTTGGAATTTTCTAGCTGCGGGAACCAAAACTTCGTTGAAAGCCCTGAGGTATTCGTCATCTCCCCAGCCAGCAGACATGGGAAAATTAACGGTATATCCTTTTCCTTGACCGGTTCCGGTTTCATCCAGCCAGCCAGTCCCGGGGTAGAAGGGATATTGATGGGTGGAGAAATAGAGGACCTTGGAGTCATTGTAAAAAGCCTCCTGAGTTGCATTGCCATGGTGAACATCAAAATCAACAATTAGAATGCGCTCAATATTGAAGTTAGCTATGGCAAATTTAGCCCCAATAGCTATGTTATTGAAAATGCAGAATCCCATTGCTCTATTGGAGGTGGCATGGTGTCCCGGAGGCCTGACGAGAGCGAAAGCAGAGTCCACTTCTCCTGTCATCACCTTTTCCACAGCGGTTAACATTCCACCAGCGGCATATAACGCTACCTCATAGGATCTTGGGCACATTACAGTATCAGGGTCAAGCCATCCGCCTCCGCTTTCAGCTTTGCTTTTGATGTGGGAAACATATTCCGGAGCATGCACCATCTCTACCTCCTCTATTGAGGCAAGACGGGGAGAAAACGAGATAAGCTTTTCTTTCATCCCGGTCTCCTCCAAATGCGACATTATGGATACCAACCGCTGCGAATTCTCCACATGGTCACCAGTATCATGCTCCAGGTAAATTGGGTCATATACTAATCCTGCCTTCATAATTAATCACCTCTTATCGCATCATAGCAAAGCTAGTTGAGCAAAACAACGGTGTTTTCTAAGCTGCGATTGACTGTACTTCCCAAATGGAATAATATGAGCGGTTGGCTATGCTAGAATCTCAAAAAGTTTGGATAAATAGTAGCCACTGATAGTTGGTAATAGAGAGGTCATGTCTGAAATACTTCAAAAATTTGACCCCCTTTTCAATCCTAAGTCCCTTACTTTGATTGGAGCATCAGCAAATCCATATAAATGGGGGTCTGTTATCTTGTCTCACATTATCACCGGGCACTTCACAGGCAAGGTGTATCCGATAAATCCGAGAGAGAAAGAAATCCTGGGCTTCAAGGCATATTCCAGTGTCAAGGCTCTGCCTGAGACTCCCGATCTTGCAATATTTGTGATTCCTCCCTCCAGCGTGCCACAAGTTTTGCAAGAATGCGCTGAGAAGGGAATCAAGGCTGCGGTCATCATTACTGCTGGCTTTGCTGAGGTAGGAACTGAAGGAGCGAAATTGCAGAGGGAAGTCGTCCGTATAGCTCACAAGAGCGGGATGATTTTAGTGGGACCCAATTGCTTTGGCATTATCAGCACAGCTTGTAGCTTGTCTGCCCTCATGCCACCTTTATTCCCTGAGCCGGGGCCCTTTGCTGTAGTCTCACAAAGCGGTAATATCGGGTTTTCCATCGTCCAAAGATTAAGCAATAAGGGTTTTGGTATCAGTAAACTTATCAGCTATGGCAATGAAGCAGATTTGCATTTAGAAGATTATCTTGAGTATTTGGCTGAGGATACTGAGACTAAAGTCATATTGAGCTACATCGAAGGATTAAGAGACGGTAGAAAGTTCTTTGAAACAGCTAAGAAGGTCACTCAAAAAAAGCCCATCGTGACACTTAAAGCAGGATATACAAGTGCGGGAGCTAAAGCAGCCAAATCACATACTGCTTCATTAGCAGGCTCTGATGCTATTTTCAACTCTGTTTGCAAGCAAGCAGGGATCATAAGGGTTCGGGACATGGATGAGATATTCAACGTTGGCGCTGCCCTGTTGCATCAACCGCTGCCTCAGGGGAAAAGGGTAGGAATAATGACTGCTGGTGGAGGTTGGGGAGTCCTTGGTGCTGATGCCTGTGTCAACGCTGGCCTTAGTATGGCTCAGCTTCCTGAGGAAACTATAAAGGAATTGGATGGCCTCTTGCCTGCCTGGTGGAGCCGAGGCAACCCGGTAGATTTGGTGGCGGGGGTTTTCGGGGAGGATGTGATGAAATCTATTGAGGTTATGCTCCGTTGTGCCACCATCGATGGTCTGATGTTGCTGAATTTATCACCAATGTTACCAAGAAGCATAGTATTGGTATCCAGTGAGAGCTCAGTCTTGCGTGAACAGCTCAAGGCATTCGCGGATACCATGGCTGAGGTGCTTGAACAGTTAGCAGTTTTAGTGGCTAAGTATGGTAAGCCAATTATTATCGCTTCAGAGTTTGGTAGCGGATACATAGATGCTCAGGTAAGCAAGCTTGCGGTGCAGAAAGGAATCCCACTTTATCCGTTGCCCGACCATGCTGCTGCCGTCCTTTCCAGATTAGCTGAGTATGCTGAGTATCGGAGAAATTTGTCCCCTCACGGTTCTTGAATGGTCGAGCCATAATGTTTGATAGCAAGAAACCAGATCAACAAAAACGCTAAGCTAAATAGGCACGGTCGGTAGCCCGCTTTAAATACAGCTAGACATACACCATCGCGCTAAATAAGAAAACTTCTAAGGTTTGAGCTTGTTGGCTACTCTGATGTTGGCCGCTCGACTAACATTCGTACGGTTGACTTTGTCAGAAGATACTTGTCCAGTAGATTCCTATGCGGCATCTGTTTGCTAGATTCTTCAACCCTTTAAAAACATTCGCCCCAGCAACTATCTTCATATACTCTGCATAACCACTCCAAATCTAGATTGTCTTTGAAAATTATCTACTATCTTCGATCCCTTCTTGGTGGCTTCGCTTCGTCAACTTTCAAAGTGCGTCCTTGAAAATCGGAACCGTCCAGTGCTTCCTTTGCTGTCTCAGCTTCCGATGGGCTAGACATTTCCACGAATCCAAAACCTCTGCCTTCAATTACATTGACTTCCTTAACTTCACCATGGGTGGAAAACAATTCCTCCAACTGCTCATTAGTTACGGAATAGGTGAGATTTCCTACATAAAGTTTGCTACCTTCCATTCTAACCTCCTTTTCTTCTTTATTTCTCTTTGCCCAATAATGTTTTTTCCGGAGGTAGAAGCAAGCTAGCGACTCTCATCTCTTTAACAACACTATCAAGCATAAGAGAACCTCATTAGTGACTTGTTCCGGAAGATTTAACTGAGCATTCTTACCACCCCCTCCAGTATTTGCCAGCCATTTCATATAATATTGGAATATACCCACTTTGTGCTTGCTTAGTCAAGCTTACTTTGTCTCATCCTGTATCTTTAATATATCACTTATCATGATAGCAGAACACAAGGGCAATTTTACAGAGTTTTGCATTGAAGGGTGAGACTAAATTGACTCAAAGGAGAAGGTACTTTATACTGGATAGCTAAAATTAAAAACAGTAAAAAGCGGCACAGTCAGGTCGTGTTTCCTGCCAAGGCTATCTTAGTGAAAGTGCTGCTGACTAAAAAAATCCTGTTTGCCTGTGGATAATTTTCGTTGTAGGAGGTGAGATTATGGCTAAAATAACGGGTGGGGAAGTTCTGAAGCGCTGCCTTGTTCAAGAAAACGTCAAATATGTTTTCGGTGTGTGTGGCGCCCAATTTTTACCTTTTTTAGATGCCATCTACAAGGACGAGCGAATTGAGTTCATTGGTACAAGACATGAGGCTGCAGCAGCTCATGCGGCAGACGCTTGGACACGCGTGACGGGGAAACCAGGTGTATGTATCGGAACGGTGGGACCTGGAGCTGCGAATTTGGTTGCCGGAGTATACCCTCCTTCCGCAGATAGTATACCCGTAATAGCGATTACGGCACAGAATCAAACATGGCGTTCGTATCCAGACCACGGTTCTACTCAAGGTTTAGATCAAATTTCGCTATTCAAGGGGGTCACTAAATGGAATGCCGTTGTCTCTGATTGGGAACGTATTCCTGAGCTTGTTCATCAGGCTTTCAGGATAGCTACATCGGGTAGACCTGGACCGGTTCATCTCGATTTCCCTTCGGATGTCATGTTTCAAGCCAAGGACGAAAATGAAGCTAAAATTGCCTCCCCAAAAACTTACAGACCTATGGGTCGGCCTGTTGGGGACATTTCGTTAATCGACCAAGCTGCGAAAATGCTGAGTGACGCAAAGTTGCCGCTCATCCATGCTGGTGGTGGAGTTCTTCGATCACAGGCTTCCCAAGAACTTGTCGAACTCGCTGGGTATTTACAAGCTCCGGTAACCACGTCCGTACAAGGAAAGGGCTCTATTCCGGAGGATCATCCCCTCTGCCTTATTTCAAGTTGTTTTGGCAGCGCGGGAGTTATTGCTCAGGCCGATGCCGATGTCGTACTCCTGGTTGGAGGGCGACTAGCGGACCTTGAGTTCTGGGGCAAACCGCCTGCCTGGGGGGAGGCACCACAACAGAAACTTATCCAGGTAGATATCAGTGGCGACATGATTGGACTTAACCGATCGGTAGACATTGGGATAGTCGGTGACGCAAAATCTACCCTTCATGCCCTTTTGGAAGCGTTGAAGAAATATACGCCGAAAAAACAGGAACGTGAGGCTCTTCAGTCCTACAAGGAAGCGGAGAAGAATTGGCTTGAAGGCTTCAAGGAAATGTGTGAGTCGGATAGTGTGCCAATCCACCCAGCGCGACTGGCAAAAGAGACACGGGATTTCTTTCCACGGGATGCCATCGTGGTAACTGATGGGGGAAACACATCTGTCTGGTGTGTGCGTCTAAATCGTATCTATGAACCGAATACATTCTTAAGCTGTTCATCTGGAGACGCAGGCCACCTCGGAGCCGGTATCCCCTACGCTATTGCAGCAAAGCTAGCGTTCCCTTCGAAACAAGTATACTGTGTTACTGGGGACGGTTCATTCGGGTTTAACATCCAGGAATTGGAAACAGCAAGCCGTCTGCAGTTGCCCATCGTATTCATAGTTCACAATGACGGCGCTTGGGGAATGATAAGAGGCGGACAAACAGCGTCTTTTGGCAAAAGATACATCGGGGTTGATTTTGATGGCATCCGATACGATGAGGTCGCTCGAGGTATGAATTGCTATGGGGAAAGAGTGGTGAAGCCTTCCGAGATCAAACCTGCCTTACAAAGGGCAGTCGACTCCAATCTTCCCGCTGTGCTAGACGTAGCAATTGACAAGGAAGTATTACCCTCACCGGATTTTGAGCTTTGTGTGGGAATGTGGTTAGAGGGTTGTGGTGGGTAGTAGAAAACAAGGCGAAGAGTAGAAATCTGGTCGTTTGTAAGCCCTAGGATGGCTTTCGGTGAGGGTGCGCTTGACTATAAGGAAGCTATCATCAAACTCTTCCTGCCAGGTATAGCCCTCCGTGGGATTTTCATCCAGAGCTATAATAAACCCTTGTCCTATCTTAACTTCGATTGTTTGAGCGGGGTCACTGTATACCTTTAATATCCAAGTTCGTAAACTTGCCACTAGCCAAGCTACTTTATCCCATGCTAAATCCTTAATATGTTATAAGTGTAGCAAAGCCAGTTTTCCTTTTTGGGCGAGTTCTAGTTTGGGAGGAGGAGTCGATAAGAATGGAAGATACGAAGCGTTTCGCTTCAAACCACTGCTATAGAGTTTTGCATAAGTAGGGAAGTTTAGTTAAAATTGATATGCTTATTGCGGGAGTAACTCAGCGGTAGAGTTCCTGCCTTCCAAGCAGGGTGTCGCGGGTTCGAATCCCGTCTCCCGCTCCATTACTATAAGAGACGGCTTGTCTCACCAAAAAATGAATCTCGACACCTTACCCAATGCGATGTTGTAGCTGCTTAAACAGAAGACCTGAGCCCTAAAACAATCACTCTTGTGAGTTTGCCGCGCGGTGTTTTGGTAATTTCTTCGTGGGCGTCGATGACGTTCGCCAGATACTCGGTAGCCGCCTTCGGGCTTTCTAGGACTCGATTCTGTCGCAATCGTGAAGATGACAAAAGTTCCGTTTTTCTCCGACGCGGGAGCTAGGCTGGAGTAGAACGGTGAACTTGGACAATTGGCGCTGAGCAACTGGCATTAGGGACAACTGATTTCGGAAGATGTCTTGAACCGGTTGTTGCCCTCAGGCAAGTATGGTAAAATCGGTCAAGCAAGTGGCAGGAGGTAGAAAAAAACCGGTAATCTGGCTGGTAAGCAAGAGAGGCGGTTTTCCAGGGCTTTCCAGATTCAAAAAGCGTTGAACTAGGCTAAGTAATCAAAGGAGGCGCTATATGTCAGAAGTAAAGGTAAAAGCAGGGGAGGAGCTCAATGGACTGGGGAGGATGCTTAAGGAAACAATAGACACAAATCTCCAGGACTCCAAGAAATACAAGCGCATCGAGAAGTTAAAAGCTAGTGTAGTTATAAAAGAGAGCACTTCCGGTGTAGCTGTTACACTTCACTTTAGACAGGGTGAGATAGAGATACAAAATGATGCCATAGATAAACCAAACGCATATCAGGAAGCCGGATTTGAGAACATGGCACATATTAGTTCCGGCCAAATTAGCCCAACAATGGCTTTGCTCACCAGGAAAGTGAAGGCTAGAGGTAATCTTTTAGTACTAATGAAAATTGCACCACTAATGGTGCTAAAAGGATAGAATAAAAAGTTAAGCAATGGCGCAGGTAGTTGTTTCTACCGAAAGAGGAGGAACCGGGAAATCAACCTTTGCCGGTGTGATTAGCAAATACCTATGTCTTCCTTTTTGGCGAGTATTTTTGATTGACTTTTGAGAAATCTGTGGTAAAATTCAAAAAACGAAAGTGACAAATGGCTATGAGTTAGGTACCGAATAACAAGAAGGTACTAACTGAGGCAAAATCTAAAAGAAGGAGGTCTAAGAGATGGCAATCAGGTTTGGAACGGAGGAATGGGTAAAGGCTGCGTGCGCAGAGCTTAATAAGAGCCAAGCCTACAAGGATGCGGCCAAGAACTGGGAAGGGGACATGTATTTTATCGTTGAGCCAGAAGGCGGGTTGAAGGAGACACTCGTTGCGTACTTCGACCTGTGGCATGGTGAATGTCGCGCTGCTTCGGCACCCGCAGACGAGAGTGGCAAGACCCCTGCGTATCGCTTCTGGGCTCCGCTGAGCGTATGGCGCAACATATTGGAAAAAAAGCTCGACTCTGTCCAGGCGATGATGACCGGCAAGCTCAATCTCAAGGGGGACATGGCGCAAATTATGAAGATGCCCAGGGCCGCCGCGGAGCTGGTGGAGTGCACAACGCGCGTCGACACTGAATTCCCCTGGTGAGCTGCATGGTTCTTATCGAAATTGAGTTCCGTGCGTAGCCAGCATCAAGAAATGATGTCAGCCTTGAGCTGAGCGCAGCTGACATAGAATATTTTAAGCAAGCTCCAGATTTTGGAGAGGAGGTAGTTATGTGGTATTTTATTACTCCTGAAGTGGTTTACGGGCAGGATGCAGTGAGTCGTTTGGGGCAATTGGAGGGGAAGTCCGCCTTTATCGTTACCGACGCCAATATCGTAAAGCTGGGCTTCGTTGACAAGGTTAAGGAACAGCTCTCCAAAGCCGGGATAGGGAGCACCGTTTTTGATGAAGTTGAGCCTGACCCATTACTTGAGACGGTAAGGAGGGGATCGTCCGAAATGACCAAGTCTGGGCCAGACTTGATAGTGGCGTTGGGAGGAGGCTCAGTTATGGATGCCGCTAAGGCAATGTGGGTGGAATATGCAGGGCCAGGTATGAAGGCAGAGGAGATAAATCCCTTTACTACCGGATTAGGCCTCCAGAACAAGGCCAGGCTTGTTTGCATTCCCACAACTTCGGGTACCGGCGCTGAGGCAACCTGGGGAATAGTACTCACCGATCAAGCTGAGCAGAGGAAGATGAGTGTTGGCTCCCGGGAGACTATGCCTGATATTGCTATCGTAGACCCGCAGTTTGCGGCTGAAATGCCTCCTGGACTTACTGCGCAGACAGGTATGGACGTGCTGACCCATGCCGTGGAGGGATTTACCAGTAGCTGGAAGAACGATATCAGTGATGGGCTTTGCATTAAGGCTATCCAGCTTGTTTTCCAATACCTGCCCAGAGCCTACAAAGATGGGAAGGACATGGAAGCCAGGGAAAAGATGCATAATGCTGCCTGTATTGCCGGGATGGGGTTTATCAACTCGATGTGCGCAATGGCACACGCTGCCGGCCATTCCCTGGGAGCCGTATTCCACACACCCCATGGCAGAGCGGTGGGGCTATTTCTGCCCTATACTATTGAGTTTATCGGCGATGTTCGTGAAGAATTCTGGGCCGAGATAGCTTACTCCATCAGGTTGGACGTACCCAAAGGGAAAAAGGCAGGGCCAATCCTCGCTGAAGCGATACGTGGACTGGCCCGCAGTATCAAGGAGCCGTTAAGCATCAAGGAGATGGGTATCCCGGCGGATAGCTTTAACAATTCCATAGAAAAGCTGGTAGACAATGCCTTTGCGGATTTTCAATTAGTCACTACCGCCAGAGTGCCTAGTACTGAAGAGACCCAAAAATTTCTCCGCTATGCCTACGAGGGCAAATCCATAGATTTTTAGTTTATTAGAAGCGACGGTGTGGAGTGACCAGGGCCATAGCTGCTACCGAGAAGAGACATAAGCTAGCTATATATAGGAGCTGGTTATGAGAATCTGGCAGTGGTTGGCCCGGCAGTGGCGTTACGTATTAGACACGCCGAAGCTGGGGAAAATCTCCTGAGAATTAGGATAAGATTTCAAGAATATAGAAAGGAAAGGAGGTGCAAAAATGTTTGGCTATATGGGCAAGATATTAAAGGTTGATTTATCAAAGTCTAATATTTCAGAGGAAGTCCCGGGAGAGGATGCGCGGAAAATGTTCCTCGGCGGGAGTGGCCTGGCAACAAAATACCTCTTCGATGAGGTGCCAAAAGGTGCCGACCCATTAGGCCCGGAAAATGCGCTCATATTTATGACCGGGCCTTTGACAGGGACGGAATCTCCAAGCGCTGGAAGATACTCCATAGTTACCAAGTCCCCTCTTACCGGTTTTTGGGGCGAGGCAAACTCCGGCGGCAATTGGGGGGTGCATCTCAAAGGCTCAGGCGTTGACGGGATTATTTTCAAAGGTATCTCGCCACAGCCGGTCTACCTGGTAATCGATGAGGGAAAAGCCGAGCTTAAAGATGCCAGGAATATCTGGGGCAAAGGTGTTTCTGAGACAACCAGATTGATTAAAGAAGAACTCGGTGAGGAATTCAACGTTGCTTGCATCGGCATAGGTGGTGAGAATCAAGTTAGGTATGCCTGCGTTATCAACGACCTTCACAGGGCACTTGGAAGATGTGGGGGGGGGGATGTAATGGGCTCGAAGCGCTTAAAGGCCATCGCTGTGAGAGGTGCAAAGGGAATCGAGGTGGCAAACGAGGAAGTCTTCGCCAAGGTTTCAAAGACAAACTATGACCTGGTTAACGAAAGTATGATGAAGATTACCCTTGAGACTTATGGAACAGCTATGGCCACTGACCTGGTGAATATCAGAGGCGGATTCCCCACGAAGAACTGGCAAACCGGGGTTTTCCCAGATATAGAGAAAATAAGTGGGATTACCTTTAGCAATTCTGAACTTCTGGTAGACAGAAAACACTGCTATGCCTGCCCAATTAGTTGTGGAAGAGTAAGTGTAGTAAAAACCGGCCCCTACGCTTGCAAGGGAGAGGGACCAGAATATGAATCAATCGGATCTTTTGGTGGAATGTGCGGAGTTGAGAACCTGGAAGCCATCACGTTCGCACATAACTTGTGCGATGACTACGGCCTGGATGTAATTTCTACCGGCAGTTCAATAGCTTTTGCCCTGGAATGTTATGAAAAGGGAATATTGACAAAGTCTGAAACCGATGGATTGGAGCTGAAATTTGGAGATCCCGATGTTGTGATTCAGCTGATACATAAAATAGCCAAAAAGGAAGGCATTGGAAATTTGTTAGCTGAAGGAACAAAAAGGATGGCGGAGAAACTGGGCAGGGGAACGGAAAGATTCGCTATGCATGTCAAAGGGCTGGAGATGCCGGCTTATGACCCCAGAGCTGCCAAAATGTGCGGATTGGCATTTGCTACCGCAAATCGTGGCGGTGACCATATCACGGCTTATATTGAAGGTCCGACCTTCCTGGACATTCCTTTCCTCTGTGTTGAATACAGCAAAATTGAAGACCCGCTTGTAGAAAACCCAGCGGAGACCAAGGTTGTAAAAGATCTAGAGGATGCTCTTACTGTTTTTGATGCCATGGGAACGTGTAAATTCATGGGAATGGCCCTGGCTACGGAAGACTGGGTTGATATGATAGCCAATTGCGTGGGCTGGAAATTCGATGTTAGTGATTTCAGAAAGCTTGGAGAGAGGATTTATAACCTGGCGAGAGCTTTCAGTGTAAGAGAAGGACTGACCAGAGCTGATGACACTCTTCCTAAGCGCCTATTGGAAGACCCAATGCCTGAAGGTGCCGCCCAAGGACATACAGTAAAGAACTTAGATGGTATGTTGGATGCCTACTACGAGTTTCGAGGATGGGACAAGAAGACTGGCAAACCAACCCCGGAAAAGCTCAAGGAGCTAGGGCTAGGTGATATAGTCAACAAAATATAAAGGGGGGCAAGATTATGGTTTCCATCGCTGAAAAGCCCTGGCTTAAAGGTTACAGGTTAGGGCCATATAAGCTTCCGCAGACAAAAGAACCTTATCCAAGGGTAACTCTTCATAGTCTTCTGGATGCTGCGGCAGCCGAGTTCCCGGACCGTGCTGCTTGTTCCTATCTGGGGAATGAGATAACCTACAAAGAGCTGAAGCTTCTTGCAGATAGGTTAGCGGCAGCTCTCGCCGACCTGGGTGTAAGAAAAGGCGACAAGGTAGTAACCATCCTTCCAAATTGCCCGCAGTTTGTCATAAGCGACTTCGGGATACTGAAGGCAGGAGCCACGCATGTTCCATGTAGTGTGATGCACAAAGCCGCTGACTTGATATACGAGATTGGCGACTCGGGAGCCGAGACGGTAATTTGCTCTGATGGTTCTCTAGAGCTTGTTGAATCAATAAAAGACAAGACCAAGATTAAGAGGATAATCGTTACCTCCCTTATGGATTACTCATCGGAGAAGCCGGAACTAAAACAAATACCGGGCACATATCAACTTCGTGATTTAATAGCCAATCATGAGCCCAGGCCCCCGGAGGTCGAAATCGACCCGTTAGAGGATTTGGCAATTCTCGTATTCACGGGGGGGGCTACCGGATTACCCAAAGGCGTAATGCTGACTCATTATAACCGGGTGGCAGCGGTGACCCATATTGCCTGGGCTTATGAACCCTTGAAGGTAGGAATCAGGGGAAAAACCTCAGTGTTGATGCCCATTCCGCTTTTTCACCAGTATGGGCATTGCATAATGCACTTTGCTGTTTACTGGGGTCTGAGGATGTACTTCCTGCTTGACCCAAGGGATACCGACACCTTCGTGAAGATGTTGACAGAACATCGTCCTTTCATGTGTGCATGTGTGCCTACTCAATATAACAGGTTGATCTTGAAAGGACTTGGAAGGATACCAACCATGTTCTTCTCCACTACATCTGCCCTGGCTCCAGAAGTTGCTCAGAAATTCAGGCAGCAAACCGGTGTGCCGATAACAGAGGCTTATGGCCTAACGGAAACAGCCGGGGGTACCCACATCAATCTTTCATCTTTTTCAAAGATCACCGGCTTCATGGCTTCTGAGAAATTCGGCTCCATAGGGATACCAATGCCGGATACAGAAGTCAAAATTATAGACCTGGAGACAGGTGAGGAAGCCACGGCGGGGAAAGAGGGAGAGCTATATGTTCGTGGGCCGCAGGTTATGAAAGGTTACTGGCCTGAACCCGGCAAAGGACTGGTGGATGGCTGGCTTCCTACCGGTGATGTCGTAAAAATGGACGACGAGGGCTATTTCTACATCACAGACCGGGTTAAGGATATGGCAAATATCTCCGGCCTAAAAGTCTATACCAGGCTGGTTGACGACGTGCTTTACGAACATCCAGCGGTCGCCGATGCCGTGGCGATTGGAATCCCGGATGTTGAACGTCCCGGCAGCGAAAGGATAAAAGCTTTCATAAGGTTAAAAGAGGAACAGGAGGGAAAAGTAACCGATGACGATATAATTAGCCATTGCAAGGAGAAACTCCCGCCCTATTCCGTTCCGAAGTTCGTTGAGTTCAGAAAGGAACTGCCTCTCACAGTAACTCTAAAGCTTTTCAAGAGGCAATTAAGGGAGGAGGAGGTAGCCAAGATGAAGAAGGCAGGACTGCTGAAGGACTAAAGCTCAACCAGACCGAAGCTGAAAGCGCCGCCCTTGTGATACTACATATGGAAAATGCCGAGTTATGAAGATTTAGAAGCACAGATAATAGACAGTGGTATATGTACAGTTTGTGGGGCATGCATTTTAGCCTGCCCCAATTCTCATATTAAGTTTATTGAGGGAAAGCCGAAGAGGCCCAAAAGGACACTGGACTGCGTAAGCTGTAGCACATGCTACGATGCTTGCTATATGCTCAGGCGAGGATTGATGGAGGATATAGAGGGCAGCATTTTAAGGTGGGGAGAAAAGGGGAGTATCGGGATATGTAAGCGCATTCTGGCTGCAAGAACAAAAGAACAGAGCATAGAAAAAGCTTGTCAGGACGGTGGAATCGTAACCTCGCTGTTAATTTACGCCTTAAACGAAAATCTCATAGATGGAGCTTTGGTTGTTGGAAGAGACGGGTGGATGCCTATAGCCTTTATAGCGAAAACCAAAGGTGAGATTATTTCCTCAGCAATGACCAAATATGGGATAGCCCCTATACTAAAGGAACTCAGAGCTGCTGTCGTAGACCACGGTCTCAGCAGAATTTGTGTTGTCGGCTCACCCTGCCATATCCAGTCCATAAGATATCTTCAACATAAAGGCCTGCCATTAGCCTCGTCAGTAAAATTTACCATAGGCCTCTTCTGCCGTGAAAATTACGACTACCACTGTATGCAAGGGAAGATGAGGGAAAGGGGGTTAAACATTGAGGAGATAGACAAGTTCAATGTTTCCGAGGAGTTGAATGTATATGCAAGTGGGAAGAAACTATCTTTTCCTATAACTGAGGTAAAGAGTTGCGTCCCTAAACACTGTCTTACTTGCGATGATTTCGCCAGTGAATTAGCAGACATATCAATTGGAAGCGATGGCTCTCCAGAAGGGTGGTCAACTGTCATAGTTAGAACCGAGGAAGGAGAAAACATTTTCTCACAGTTCGAAACAAGTAAGGTTATAGAGACAAAACCTATACAGAACTTGGATTATCTAAAGGAGATAGCGGATAGGAAAAAGGAAAAGGGTAAGCAAACAAGGGACATATTTAGTTTAAGAGAAGAAGGTTTAGAGAAAAAAGACATTGCGGTTAGATTAGGGATAACAGAAGAGAGAGTATCCCATAGGCTTGCGGGAATTTAACCTGTCGCAATACTTGCAACCTATATTACACAGGAAGCTTGATTGCGGTACTTGTCTCCGACGGCTTTGCCAACAGCCAAAACACTAGATTTAATTCAAGCCAGAGGTTGTATACTAGACTAATAGCCAGTCACCGACTTCGTCGCTTACAGCTCGGCTACATAGATTAACTAATTCATTGCAAATGTGTTAAGCTCTTATCGATATCCGAAAGGAAACAAGAGTGGGTCAGGTCTCCCGCTTTTATGGGCTCGTAGCTCAGCGGCAGAGCGGCCGGCTCATAACCGGTTGGTCGTAGGTTCGAATCCTGCCGAGCCCACTTAATTCTTAATCTAGATAACAGGATAACGATAAGCGTACTACAGGAACAAAGGTGCTAAAGGAGTTCGACTATATTTTTAACCCCAGGTCTATTGCGATAATAGGAGCATCGCAGACCGATGGTTTCACAAGAAGCCTAACGAAGACAGAAAAGACAAGAGACAATCTGTTCCTGGTCAATCCAAATCACAAGGAGCTTTTTGGCAAGAGATGTTATCCAGGCATCCTGGACATCGAAGAGCAAATTGACTACGTTGTCATAGCAGTGTCAGCGTTGCTGATCCCCCAAGTATTGAAGGACTGCATCGAGAAAGGAGTAAAGATAGCTCATGTTTTTTCTTCAGGCTTCAGCGAGACCGGGATAGCAGAAAGGATAAAATTAGAGGATGAGCTGAAGGAGATAACGAAAGGCAAAATTAGACTGATAGGTCCAAACTGCCTGGGAATCTATTGCCCTAAATCGGGATTATCCTTTAACCCCGAGGCATCAACTGAAGAGGGACCTGTTGGAGTCGTTTCGCAAAGCGGAACATTTGCAGATTTATTTCTAGACATTGGAAAGATAAGGAACATCAAGTTTAGCAAAGTAATCAGTTATGGGAATGGTGTAGACCTGGATTGCCCCGATTTTTTGGAATATTTGGCAGAAGACGATGAGACAAAAGTCATAGCGTTATATATTGAGGGCATACGAGATGGAGAACGGCTTAAATCAGCACTGAAGAAAGCCGCAAGTAAGAAACCAATAGTAGCATTAAAGGGAGGGGTAACAGAGCATGGCAGCAGGGCAGCAGCCTCTCACACTGGTTCCTTAGCCGGTTCCCCCCAAATCTGGAGAGCATTCTTTGAACAAGCGGGTGTAGTTCAAGTAGAAAGTTTTGATGAATTAGTAAATACCATCTTAGCAATTAACTGTTCACCTCTCCCTTCTGGAAAAGGAGTTTCAATTATTACTCACTCTGGTGGTTTTAGTGTGCTGGAAACCGATATATGTGTAAAGGCAGGATTAGAGGTTCCTCAATTCGGGGGGAAAACACTGAGAAAACTAGAGAAACTAGTGCCAGTGGCAGGAACAAGTATCACGAATCCCTTAGACGCCTGGCCGCTATATTATAGGTCATCAGCCCTTCGCGATACCATTAAGGCTATAGCTCTTGATGAAAACATACATTCACTGGTGTTACATATCGATGAGCTGAAATATTGGAAGCAAATATTGGCTGAAGAGCTTGAGGGCTTTGTGAGGAAAGTCATTGGCTTTATGATGGATGCGTGCGAGTATGCCCGAGATGAAATTAAGAAGCCTGTAATGATCTGTGTTTCGTTAGAGACTTATTCAGAAGACGAAGAGGATAGGAAATGCCACCTGATGGTTAAGAAAGAATTTGAGAGCAGGGGATTTCCGGTATATCCCACGCTTGAGGGAGCAATCAAGACCCTGTTTAACCTCTATAAATATCGCACGCGATTTCTTCGCACATAGTTCATCATTCACACTTTGCAGGGATCAGACCTTGCGACCTATTTCTGCGGCCTCAGCGATAGCGTCCAGAGCTTTTCGAGGCTGTTTAGCATCACCGATAACATACATTTCTTTTGTCTTACCTCGGACTTTTTCAGCAAGTCCGTTTACGGGAGCAACTCCCATCGCCAGAACAACGGTGTCAAAGCCTGAAAGCGTTTCTTCCTTGCCGTTTCGCTCAAGGATTGCTCCATCATTGGTGAGCTGCTTTACTGCGGCAGAGGTGATGATCTTCACTCTCCTTTGGGCAAGTCTCTGCAGCAGGAAATGCCTTGTCGCATCCCCAACATCCTGTGCAACTCTGGGTAGTGCTTCCACCAAAGTTACCCTGCATCCCATGATTTGTCCTAGAAAGTCCGCTGTCTCACATCCCACCATACCTCCTCCGATTACCAAAATACTGCGTCCCGGTGTCACTTTGCTTTCCAAGACGTCAAAAGCTGTGACCACCCTTTCCTGTTCTATCCCTGGGATGTCAGGAATGACAGGAGTCCCTCCCGTAGCAATTACTACTACCTCTGGTTGGAGTTCATCAATTATTTCTTCGGTTACTTCTTTACCTAAAGCTACCTTCACCCCAGCTTTCTTAATCTGGATACTCAGGTAATTTATTATCTTGGTGATTTCTTGTTTACATGGAGGCATAGCTGCAAGCTTAAATTGACCTCCTAGTTTTTCATCCTTTTCATATAGGGAAACTTCATGGCCTCTTAGGGCGGCGACACGAGCCACTTCCATACCACCAGGGCCTCCTCCGACAACCAGAACTTTCTTACTTCGAGAAGCTGGAGTAAGTGCCATCTCCTTTTCCTTGCCCACCGAGGGATTAACCAGACAAGATATGCCTGTCTCCTCCAAATCAAGAAGCCTATCTATACAACCCTGATTGCAAGCAATGCACCATCGGATATCTTCATAATTTCCATCTGCTGCTTTCTTCGGCAGTTCGGGGTCTGCCAGTGAGGCTCGACCCATAGCAACCAGATCAGCTTGACCTTCTTTCAAGATCTCTTCAACCATGCGAGGATCATTAATTCTACCTACAGCAATCACTGGCACAGAGGTAGCTTTCTTAACCTCACCAGCAGCACTTACATTGTAGCCCGGAGGAATTGCCATGGGAGCGGTTATATAATCAGAACTAGCGTAAACACCGGTGGAGACATGGAAGGCATTCACCCCAGCTTGCTCTAAAAGGGGGATTATTGTCTTGGTTTCCTGAATGGTTCTTCCACCGGCGACTCTCTCATCTCCACTTAAGCGAAAGATAATAGGATAGTCATCTCCCACCTTTGCCCTGATTTTGTGGACAATTTCGATGGGAAACCGTAGCAGCCCCTCCAGATCTCCTCCATAAGCGTCCGACCGATGATTGGCATACCCTGACATGAATTGTGCTACCAGGTATCCATGAGCCCCGTGAATCTCTACGGCATCTATCCCTGCCTCTTTAGCCCTTCTAGCTCCTTCAGCAAATTGCTCCTCTAGTTCCCGGATTTCCTCTACAGTGAGCTCCTTAGGAATTTCTCTACAAACAGGGCAGGGAATTGCTGAAGGGGCCACCACGGGGCGACCAGTTAGGAACGAAAAAGTTTGTCTTCCTGGATGATATAGTTGAACCGCGACTTTAGCTTCCTTAGTATGTATCGCCTTGGCTAAATCCCTGAATCCCGGGATAAACTTGTCGTCCCAGATGCTGAGTTGGTTAGCCATACCTTTGCCATAGCGACTAATAGCGGTTATCTCGGTGATAGTCAGACCGAATCCACCATCAGCCCGGGCTACGAGGTAGTCCTTAAGGCGCTCACTGACTGTACCGTCGGAATTAGCAAAGCCAGTCCCCATTGCAGGAACTACCAGCCGATTCTTAAGCTCCAAGGAGTTAATCTGTATCGGTTGGAAAATCTTTTTGAGGGAGGATATTGCCATTACAGTTCCTTTCGAATATTCGAACGATAGTAGAAAGTTAACACCTATTAGCCACGTGAAACAAGGCTTTAGTTGACATAATACTAGCAAACCGCAACAAAGAGATGCTACTTAGGGTGGGAATAGCTAATCGGGAGGCTTTAGACAAGAGCTGAGGTAGAGTAAGGCAATTATGGCATGGTTATTCAGGTACCATTACAGCTATGAATCATCAGGGTGAAGACACATCATGCCGGTGATGGACCCACTATATAAACGATGATCAAGGCCGATTTCGGTTGCTGCCCAACAACTGTTATACCGTGGATCACTGCTAATCTCATAGGAGAAAACCGATTTCCCTGTATCCCAATCCAGTGCTTCCCATGTCCAGTTTCCTGATCGTTGCCCAATGTCATAGATGAGGTTAGTGGCTGCACTCATTGCTGGTATTCCATTAGGCAGACTGACCTCTTCATTCACCCAGACGGAGTGTAGCTTTCGAGCCTGAGGGTCCCACACAAATTTCTCGGCGCCATATGGCGCTACGTTTGGATACTGTGACATCACTATATTGATGATAGGGTCTTCAGAGGTGGTGTTCAGTTGATTGTTGACGACCAGTGCGCCGTATCCTCTAACACAAACGGATTGCTCGGAGGAGGACTCAGTAGCTTCAGGATTGCCGAATGTCACCGGGATCTGAGCTGCTATACGTCGGTCTTTAGTCCCAGGAATCTGCACCCAGTCAGAGGGAATCTTGTCCCGCCAGAAGAGCACTATGTGCATTAAGTCCTGACCGTCAGTAATGACAAGGAACTTATCTTGTTCTCCAGTCCCCATCAAAGTAGGTGTAGAACCAGAACCCATGCCAAGCCTTATACCACCCACCTCACCACCTGTTTCATAATTGGCAATCCAACCCCCTTCGCTTTCATTTGTTGTAAGTCTGTCTCCCGTCCATTGTACACGATACATCTGCTCGCTTGTGACCACATAAATCCCTCCATCTTCATCACATGCGATTGAGTTTGATGTTTCTTCGTCTTCTCCAAGATGCAAGAAATGTGCGGAGTCGAAGTTGCGGGATACAACCCCAACAGTCGCTTTATTGGTAACGAAAACGAGCATGCCATCGTATGCAATATTAAGGCCGGCGATAAATTCATCTTCGCTGCGAAGCTGGTCTTCAGGGATTTCAAAAACGCCCTTTGTTACTATCTTTGAATAGGGATCACCGGGAACTTCATCACCGTATCCGAAGATCTCATGGATGCTGGGAACAAAAAACGTACCTTCGCAGTCAACGAGTGTATACGCGTTGGACAATCCGCATTCCATGCGAGATAGCGTTACGTTTAGAGGTTCTTTCTCCATCTTCTCAATGTAGCAAAGCTTACCTCCATCGAGACCTGCCTTGAATACCGTGGTCGGGGTATTTCCCCATAATACACGGTTGCCGTCAGGGTACGCACCAGAAATGGCAAGAGTTATTGGAGGGTAATACAGCAGCTCCCCCAGGTAATCAAATCTATATTCCGACGTATCCTCAGTTGGCCCCGGATACAGGGAAGATGCCTGACAGTATGGATTCGCGTGTGAGATAGGCCACGGTGAATCAGCCAGAAATGGATTTGCCGGAGGCTCATCGAGAGTAGCTGTGTTAATTCCACCAGGTTGCGTGCACCCCTGTGTATAAAGCAGAGCCCCGAAGACGATCAAGACAATCAACAGTGCCATTATGGCTTTGTTTATGGAAAAACTAAGGCCTGTTGGTACAGTTTTCCCCCATTTTCCTTTTATGGTTCTTAACCTCCTTTGAGCTTACTGAGAAGTGGACAATATCCGGTGCTCAGCACCAATTCTACGCAAATTCCTTACTTTCTACTATGAAAAGTCCTATAAACCTCCTTTAAGTGCCTGTTGGTGACATGAGTGTAAACCTGGGTTGTTCTGATACTTTCATGGCCTAGCATTTCTTGAACAGAACGAAGGTCAGCTCCACCTATCAACAAGTCCGTGGCAAATGAATGTCTCAACGTGTGAGGGCTTATTTTGATTGACAATCCACACCTCTTTGCATATTTAGTAACGATTTTTTGGATGGACCTTGCTGTCAGTCGCATTTTTTCACCATCTTTTCCAGTGTTTATTCCACCGCTATATCGAATAAACAGTGGCTTGAAATGGTCTTGACGTGATTGCAGGTAGCGATTAATCCATTGTACAGCTGTATCTGATAAGAAAACTACTCGTGGTTTATTTCCCTTGCCTTTGACACCAAATTCCTGGCGCTTTAAGTCTATCTGGTCACGATTTAGCTTTACTAATTCTGACACCCTTAATCCTGTGCTAAATAAGGTTTCCAAGATAACTTTGTCCCTTAGCCCTATCTCGTTTGATATTTGGGGACTGTTCAATAGCCTTTCTATCTGCTCCGAGTCCAAGAAACTAACAGAACGAGTGTTCTGTTTTGGAAGTTCTATCTTATCAGGGGATAAGGTGGGTATATCACGCTTGACTAAGAGATAACGTAGAAAAGCTCGTAATACAATAATATGGTAGCTTTGAGAGATACGTTTTAATGGCACGCCATTTCTATTACGAAAATGCGCCAAATATAGTCTGTACCTTCTAACGTCCTCTAACTTTATGTCTTCAGGGTTGGTAGTAGGGGAATTTTCACTGAGCCAGTTGTGGAAACGGTTCAAATAATGTCTATATACGCGAGTAGTAAGAAAAGAGCAACCCTTTTCGATTTCTAAGTACTCTAAGAACTCGGTGATTAATAGATCTAGGCTTGTGTCATGCATGAATGCTTTGTTTCATCCACTTCTTTGGTTCGCAAAAGGTTTCTTATGCGAACCAATTTTATATTAAATCACTATACTCACTCTTGTCAATAGATATGTCCCCTTCCCCCTTTTGTTGGTTATCGGTATTTCCGGAGTGTTAAGGCTGGCTGCGGGCGAAATTGCCTGGGGGTTATTCTTTTCGACCGCAAGGTTATGACAAATCAATCTCTATATTTCGATTACCAGTCCTGCCCCACATTTCACAGCTTTTCCCTTGAACACCTCGCTTATTTCTTGTTTGTGTTGAGTGCAATGACAGGGATAAATCAGCGATAAATCATCAAATGCCTTAAAGTCATGAAATCCATGAAATCCGCCGGCAATCCCGTAAACTTTGCCGAACTTCGACGCAGCACCTAATATGCTTCTCATCGCAGGATGAGAGCAGCCAGTTACCACGAAAATGCCTTTATCTGTCTTGATCGCCAGAGACTGCTCTATACTCTCGAGTTCACCTGTAGAAAAGACATTTTCACAAATCTGGACAGCATCCTTTCCAACGATGGTTATCTTTCTCCCCGAAGGTGCCAGTCTAAGCGAGCTGGGAATGTACAATTCCGCAGTTTTGTTTATTGTGAGGATTTCAGAAAGTCCCCCGGTGTGGTCGAAATGAGCATGGGAAATCACGATTATCCCTATTTTCTCAGGGTCAATATTCAACTCTTTTATATTATGTAATAACGTGGGGCTATCGGCGCCGGTGTCGAATAAAATCGGCGCTGCCATTTCCATCTCTATATAGGCTGAAAATCCCCAGCCAGATTTTAGTCCCTCCTTTTTTACTTCATTGTCATAAACGATTGTGATTCTCATTCTTTCCCCCTTATTTCAATGCATCTTACCAAGCCTCACTGGAAACCGGCCACCAGATATGTGCATGACAATGCCCTACCCCTACACCATAGGGCCCCAGTCCATAGACCGAATCTTGTGGAGGACATTCAATTATAATGCTTGTTGGCACACCATTAATGTTGCCCTCCCAGGAAAGTCCGGTTTTAGATTCCTCAAAGTTATCGTCGATAAAATCCAGCGTGAGGGGATCCAAAAACCAGGAGAAATAAGCTATGTATTCATCTCCACTCCTCGAAATTTTGTCATAGACAAGGCATTCAGTTATGGTGGAATGATTCGTTTCATCAAAAGTAAAGTTGAAATGCCCTGCCTTTACAGTATATGTTTCATTGAATAATTTCCCTAAATTGGCTTCTGTGATATTGGAAAATTCCTCCACTGTCCAGCAGGAGTACCGGCAATAATAAGTTATTACTTGGTTAACAGCCTCTACTTCCATTATTTGTTCAGGTGCTGTGCCAGGTAGTAACTCACTCCGTTGCTGAGTACAGCCAAATAAAATCAATAACCCTATTATTAGTAAAATGAAGTAACTTTGTTTCACCTTATGCACCTCATTCAGGCTTTAATAACTCAGCGATTACTATATTATATCGCATTGCTAACGCTTGCTTGTTGAAGTAAATTTTGCTGCTATTTCTTGACTACGACGCGGGGCTCTATTTCCGCAGAGCGAAAGGCAATGGAGCTTGCCTTTGGCGAAGGCGATTTTCATCGCGAGATTGTTGCCCAGCAATCAGGTCTTTAACCTTGGTTACTTTTCTCGCTCGATTATTGTTGTTGCTCCCTGTCCGCCACCTCCACAAAGAGTGGCACATCCATATCTGGCATTTTTCTCCTTCAAGATACGTGCCATAGTTCCGGTAAGCCTTGGGCCTGAAGCAGCTAACGGATGTCCTATTGCAGTGGCACCGCCCTTTATGTTCACTTTATCTGGGTCGATACCCAATTTCTTTATGGCATACAGTGTCACCACGGTGAAAGCCTCATTAATCTCCCAGTAATCGATATCCTTCACCTCCATTCCAGCCATCTTCAACGCTTTCTGACTAGCTGGGACAGGACCCTTGCCCATGAGGCTGGGGTCAACTCCAGCCCAGCCCATAGACACAATTTTGGTCATGGGCTTAAGCCCGTATTCCTTTGCCTTCTTTCTCGACATCAAAAGCACTGCCACTGCTCCAGCATTCAACGGCGAAGAATTCCCTGGTGTGATAGCCCCATCTGGCCTAAAGGATGGATTTAGAGATGCAGTAGCTTCGAGGTTTGCTCCCTTCCTTATGGATTGGTCTGCATCTATAAGTTTCCTACTGCCATCGGCAAGGGTTACCTCCACAGGCATTAGCTCATCTTTGAAGTACCCTTCATCAAGAGCCTTCTCAGCCAGATTATGGCTTCTAACAGCCCATTTATCCATGTCTTCTTTAGTTATTCCTATTTCATCCTTGCACTCTTGGAACAGCTTCTCTGCGGTAAGCCCCATGTTTATCGCTGTGGGGAGGTCGTACTTTGTTGAGTAATGTGGCTCCATTAATGTTGGACTAAAACCTACGTGTGGATTTGTGGTGGGGTCCATCGAGAGATGAGTCATGTGCTCCATACCACAGGCAAAAACAATGTCGGAGTATCCCAACATGATCTCCATTGCTCCGGTGTGAATGGCAGACATTCCAGAGCAGCAAACACGGTCTATCCCTTGTGCTGGGACGTTCATTGGTAAATCAGCCAATATGGGCACTACCCTGCCACCAAAGAGAAACTGTTCTCCCATCTCCATGGTGCATCCAGTGAGCACATCGCCAATTTCCTCAGGCCGAATCTTCGTTCTCTCGATTATTTTCTTTACCAGCCTTCCAGCCAGGTCAGCCATGTGCTCGCTATTAAACACATCCCTCTCTGGTTCTGCAGGCCTTGATCGTGAAAATGGTGTCCTCAGGTAATCAACTAGTACAACTTCCTCCATTTTTTAAACCTCCTTATGTTATGTAAAGTCGGGGTGAGAGGATTTGAACCTCCGACCTCATGGTCCCAAACCATGCGCGCTAGCCGCTGCGCCACACCCCGCGACAGGAATTATATTTTAGCAGTTTTGGTAAAACCAGAATAGCTTATTTGCAGTTAGGACAGACATCAAAGAAGTCTGCAGGTAGATTCAACTTTTTCCTGATATACTCCAACTGTTCTTCAGGAGCCCAGTAATTGCCGCACACTTTGCATTTCTTCAACTTAAATTCCTTCTTCCAATTGCGGGCATACACCTCTCGAGTGCCATCCTTGTCATCCATCTTTATCGCTCCAGTGGGACAAACATAGGCACAAGCGCCACATCCAATACAATCTGCAGAGGGTTCGAGGAACGGTGGGGCCACTTCCCTGTTTACCCCCCGATTAACCAGACTGATAGCACTTCTCCCCACAATCTCCTCGCAAGTCCTGACACACAGGCCACAAAGGATGCAATCCTCATCTTCCCAATATTCCGGTCTAAATGGTGGCTGCTCAACACCCATTTCCAAAGCCAGTTTCTTTATCACCTCATTTTGGGAGCATCGGGCCAGGAGCAACTCCATTATCATCTTGCGATTACTTACAACGCGCGGTGAGTTAGTCTTAACCTCAAGTCCTTCTTCCACAGGATAAAGGCAGGAGGCGACTATTCGCGAACGACCTCCCTTAGAGATTTCTACGGAACATAGGCGGCAAGCCCCATAAGGAACCAGGTTTTCATGATAACAAAGAGTAGGAATATAGATTCCGTTATCCCTGGCTACCTCGAGTATCGTTTGCTCTTCTTTTGCTTCCAGTTTTTGACCGTCAATATCTATGGTTACCATTCTTACTTCACGCCTACAGCTTCTAGCTTACAAACATCCTTGCAAATACCGCACTTGATGCACTTGCTCTGGTCCAGAATCACTGGTTTCTTTTTACCCATAAAGGTTATTGCCTCTACAGGACAAGCTTTTTCACAAAGCCGACAACCTACACATTTCTCGTCTATTATGTAATATCGAATCAAAGCTTTACAGACACCAGCAGGACACCTCTTGTCTTTGATATGAGCTTCATACTCATCCCTGAAATAATGAAGCGTAGTTAACACAGGATTAGCAGCGGTAGCACCTAAGGCACACAACGAGGTATCTTTTAAGGTGGCAGAGATGCGTTCCAGGAGCTCAATATCACTTTCCTCGCCTTTGCCTTCGGTAATATCGTCTAGTATCTGCCGCATTCTCTTTATGCCTTCGCGGCATGGGACACATTTACCACACGATTCTTCCTCCAGAAAGGTGAGGAAATACCTGGCAGTGTCCACCATGCAGGTATCTTCATCCATAACAATCATGCCACCTGAGCCCATCATTGAACCAGCCTTGGTCAATTCATCAAAATCTACAGGCATGTCAAGCATGCTCTCAGGTATAACACCACCTGAAGGTCCTCCAGTCTGCACTCCCTTGAACCTTTTTCCTTCCTTTATGCCACCACCAATATCATAAATGACTTCTCGTAATGTCATCCCCATAGGTACTTCCACCAAACCGGTGTTGTTCACCTTGCCTACCAGTGAGAAAATCTTTGTCCCTTTGCTTCCTTCAGTGCCTATAGCTGTAAACCAATCAGCTCCTTTGTTGATTATCAAGGGCACATTTGCCAGTGTTTCTACATTGTTTAAGTTGCTGGGTTTATCCCATAAGCCTTTCTCCACAGTGTGGACATATTTGGCTCTTGGCTCCCCTACCCTACCCTCAAGTGACGCCATCAGGGCGGTTGATTCACCACAAACAAAAGCGCCGCCACCTCTATTGATATGAACAATGAAATCAAAACCAGAGCCAAGAATGTTCTTCCCTAAAAATCCTAATTCCTCTGCTTGCTTTATTGCTATTGTGGCATTTTCTACCGCTAAGGGGTACTCGTTACGCACATAAATATAACCTTCGTGGGAACCAATAGCGTAAGCAGCAATTAATAAGCCTTCAAGAACACTATGAGGATTGCCTTCAAGCAGGCTTCTATTAGCATAAACACCAGGGTCACCTTCGTCACAATTAGCGATAACATACTTAGGTTCTCCCGGAGCATTACGACAGGACTCCCATTTTCGACCAGCGGGAAATCCCCCACCTCCACGTCCCCTTAACCCTGACTTCTTTACCTCCTCAATCACTTGCTCGGGAGACTTATCAAAAAGAACTTTAGCTAAGGCTGAATAACCGCCCAAGGCAATATAATCCTCTATATTATCGGGGGCGATTTCACCATTGTTACCGAAGACAATTCTTCTCTGGCTTCGATAGAAAGGCACTTCTGATGGATGTACATATTTCTTCCCTGTAGCAGGGTCAACGTACAATAACCTATCGATGACATTGCCTTGGATAATAGTTTCTCCCACGATTTGAGGCACATCTTCTACCTTTACCTGCTGATAAAAGATATCACCGGGCTGAATGACCACAATCGGTCCTCTCTCGCAAAAGCCATGACAGCCTGTAGCTTTTATGGCAACTTTATCAGCTAATTCTTCACGCCTTATCTCTTGCCTGAAAGCCTCGATAACCGCTACAGAGCCACTGGCATGACAACCTGTGCCATTGCACATAGTAACAAGTGGCTTACCCTCTTCCCTCTTTGCCACTATTTTCTTCTTTAGATTCTCTAGGTCCTGTTTAGACTTTAATTTCTGTAACATTATGACCTTATCACCGTCGCTAATATCGAGCCAGCAAAGAGTCAACTTTACCAGCGCTCATCTCTCCGAAATACTCGGCATCAATTTTTACTACCGGTCCTAAGGCACAACATCCCATGCAATTCACCGTCTCTAGCGTGAACTTAAGGTCGCTGGTGGTTTCTCCACGGCTAACATTTAAACTCCGCTCAATTTGCTCCAGTACTTTAGAAGCACCCCTGACATGACAGGCGGTGCCCAGGCAGACATTGACTAGATGCTTGCCTCTGGGTTTAAGGGTAAACGCCTTAAAGAAAGTAGCTACGCTGTATACCTGGCTTAAGGGAACGCCCATGGTATCACTGACCTGGGTCAAGGCTTCCTTGCGTAAATAATGGAATTCAGCTTGAATATCCTGCAGTATGGAAATTAGCTGTCCCTTATCAGCATCATATTTATTAATAATAGCAGCGACCTTTTTATGCATCCGCTGCTTTCTCCTTGAGCTTGGCATACTCGATGTTCACTCGCTGCTGTATTTTATCTATCATCTTCGGTGTGAGATGTCTGAACCTCCCTTGAGGTTTAAGGTAATCTGTGACGGGACGTAGCTGAGGGGGATCATAATTCAAGGTATACTTTCCATTCTCCACCTCATAAAGAGGGAAAACGCCCGTTTCCACTGCTAATTTTCCCAGCCTTACAGTCATATCAGTAGGAGTTCGCCAGCCTGTGGGACAAACCGATAGGATATGAACGTAAGTGGGACCTTTAATCGCAGTTGCCTTTTTGACCTTATCCATAAGGTCAAAGGGATAACTTGGACAGGCAGTAGCTACGTAGGGAATATCGTGAGCAACAGCAATTGCAGGCATATTTTTCTTCCATGTCCTTTGTCCCATACTGACTTTACCCGCAGGCTGAGTGGTAGTCGAAGCGCCAAAAGGGGTAGCACTTGACCTCTGGATGCCGGTGTTCATATAGGCCTCATTATCAAAACAAACATATAGAAAGTCATGCCCCCTTTCAAAAGCGCCGGATATAGAGCCGAGGCCAATATCAAATGTTGCTCCATCACCACCCATAGCCACTACCTTGGCTTCAGGCAAAGAAGTGCCCTTCCGTCTTAACGCCTTCATTCCTGCCTCTACCCCTGAAGCTACTATAGCCGAATTCTCAAACAAGGTGTGAATCCAGGGAACCTCCCAGGAGGTATAAGGAAGCTGTGAGGATACAATCTCCATACATCCGGTAGACATGACAACAATTACATTCCTGCCCAGAGCTTTCATTACAAGCTTCACTGCTAGAGCCTCACCGCATCCTGAACAAGCACGATGTCCAGGAACAAAGCTTTGCCTCTTTGTCACTAAACGCGGTACATATATACCTAAAGTCTCCATTACTTCACCCTACAAGTTGTGCCAATTTTTTGGGAACCCATTACTCCCTTACTCCGAGTATTTCAAATTCCTCAAACTTTCCTTGGTCAGCCTTATCCATTCCTCGATGTATCATATCGCGAAAACCCTCAACTGGTATGTCTCTGCCACCAAGCCCACCGATAAAGCCAATGATTTGTGGTCTCTTCCTCAGATGATATAGAGCAGCCTTTACTTCAGAGCAAACAGGACCTGGCCCACCAAAGGAGATAGCGCGGTCAAGAACAATAAGCAGCTTTGCTTGAGCTACTGCCTGACGAAATTCACGGAAGGGAAATGGTCGCCATAGCCGTAATCTTACTAATCCTACCTTTTCCCCAGCCTCTTTTAATTCATCTATGGCTTCCATGGCTACCTCACTGAAGCTTCCCATAGTCAATAGTAAAACATCGGCATCCTCAGTTCGATAGGTTTCCACGGGGGAGTAATTACGTCCAAAGAGCCCTCCAAATTCTCGCCATGCCTGTAAAATCACCTTCATGGAATTTCTTAGAGCTTCGTCCTGGGCTTTCTTAGCCTCGGTATAAAGGTCAGGCGTGGCGAAGTCACCCATAGTTGCTGGCTTACTTGGATTCAGAGTGTAACGAGGGTGAAATTTAGGTAGAAATTTATTCACTTCTTCAACCTCGGGAAGTAAAACAGATTCAATAACGTGTGACAGGTGAAAACCATCAATGTGAACCATGGTAGGAAGGAGAACTGCAGGGTCTTCAGCAATACGGAAAGCACACAGGGTTAAATCAAATGCCTGCTGAGCATTTTCAGCAAAGATCTGAATCCAGCCAGTATCCCTGACAGCCATGACGTCAGAGTGGTCACCCCAGATACTCAGTGGCGATGATAGAGCCCGATTGCAGACTGACATGACTATGGGTAACCTCATTGCTGAAGCTACATACAATACCTCATGCATTAGCTCCAAACCTTGACCAGCGGTGGCGGTGAATGTTCTAGCACCAACTGCTGAAGCGCCAAGGCAACCACTCATCGCTGAGTGCTCTGATTCAACGGGTATGTAATCTGCATCCAGTTCACCATCAGCAATGAGTTGTGCAATGCGCTCCACGATATGAGTTTGAGGTGTGATGGGATAGGCCGAAGCAACATCAATGCTTGCCATTTTCACTGCCTCGGCAATGGCAAAGGAGGATTCAAATCCTACCCTTCTCATTCCTTTATCTCCTCGACCATCGTTATTGCCTGTGTCCAGCACTCACGGGCACAAATGCCGCATCCTTTGCAATAATAAAGGTCAGCTTCAAAGTAGCCGTCCTCATTCTGGCCAATACAGTCTTCCGGACAGAAAAGCGAGCAGATACCACACTTGATACATCGGTCATGATTGAATACAGGACGTTGTGCCCTCCAATCTCCACTGCGATAGCTTCTGGCATTTCCTGGGTCGGTTACCACACCTCCAGGAGCCAGCTCCTGCCACGAAGGCAATGATTCCTTCACATATGCCCTTTCAATTCTCTTGGAGGCAGGGCTGAACTCAGCAATAGAAGTTTCTTTATACGCCCTTTTGCAAGCTTCGATGTTCCTCTGGGCTAACTTTCCAAAGCGTTCCTCTATTGGCTCCAATAAAGAATCCAGCTTAATTGTACCAGTTGCCTTTACTAAAGCTCCTAACATAGTGGTATTCACAATGGGCACCTTTAGTAGCTCCAATGCAATGGCTGTAGCATTGACTGTAGCTAAATGCCATGGCCCCCCAAGTTCTGACTTTATGTCAACTAATTTCCTGGAGCTATTTACTATTAGTGTGCCGCCATCTTTAAGCCCGGAGGTAACATCAATTATCCCAAGCAAACCCGGGTCGAGCACCACTACGATGTCGGGTTGAGTTACCGCAGACCTTACCCTGATGTGCTCGCTCTCGCTTATACGATTGAAAGCTAGAACAGGAGCACCCCTTCTTTCGGGACCAAAGCTGGGAAAAGCTTGAGCAAACTTACCTTCTTCTATCGCTGCTAACGCTATAAGTTCCGCCGAAGTTACCGCGCCCTGGCCTCCCCTGCCATGCCAACGGATTTCAGTAAGTTTACTCACTTGCATTAACTGCCTTACGAGCCCCTGAAGGGACTTGAACCCTCGCACCTGGCTCCGGAGGCCAGCGCTCTATCCACTGAGCTACAGGGGCATATCAATTCTCAGTAGTTTATCACAAGCCACCACTCCAGGTGAATAGAGCATAAGTTCCGAGGATATAAAGCGCGATTAACCCTACGGCATACCAACTTACGACAGCAAAAGTCTTTCGCTTTGCTCGAAATTTGATCCCGGCAATAACAACGAGGCTCATCGCTACCACTGTTGCTGCAGTAACAAGGTGAGAATTCGACGCTAAGGAAAGCACAGGCCCCTGCCTGTATGCAATGTCGACAGGAGCAACGATGGCGATGTTGAACATGTTGCTACCTAATATATCGGCAATTGCCATGTCTATTGCGCCTAGACGTAAGGCGGCGATACTAACCACCAGTTCAGGCGCAGAGGAACTGATTGCCAGAAATAAACTTCCTACAAAACTACGCTCCCAGCCGGTAACCTGGGCAATTTCATCTCCTATGAATGATAGCCATATCCCAGCGCCAATAACTGCCATGGCAGCCAGCGTGAACCTGAGATATACCGTCCTTGCTGAAATACCCTCGTATTGGGTGGAAATAGCTTGTGGCGAAGATGGCTGGTGACTTCGCTCAAAGCGGAATATCTGCCACAGCGCTACCAGATAGACTATGAATATGACGATGCTTGGGGGTCCCATCCACCCCAAACCCAATCCGGAAAATCTTTGTCCGGCAAAAATGCCGCCTGCAGCAACAGCGATAAGCAGTATCCCCCAGCCAGCCGACATCATGTGCTCCGAGCTTGCATCGCTTAAAATCGGAGTACGACGGTGCAGAATATCCAGCAAAGCCAGGATAGCCAGGTTAATGGCGCAGCTTCCAAAGAGGGTGCCTACAGCCAGGTCAGGAGAACCAACCAGGGCAACAGAGCTTACCCCGGTGACCAGTTCGGGCATAGAGGTGACTGCGGCAAGAAGCAACAGCCCTATCCAGATCCGTCCCAAACCCGTCTTCTCGCCAATGGCATCCCCATACCGAACTGCCTTTGTTCCCGCGAACAGGATGATGACAAGACATAGAACAAACTTGAACCAAACCAATGCAGAGCAATCATACTATATAGAGAGCAAGCATATAAAGCATATGTACTCCCCCTCCTTGTCATTGCGAGGAATGCCGAACGAAGTGAGGGATGATGAAGCAATCTCAAGTTGAAGCTCTAAATACCAAGCACTAAATTCTAAACAAATCCTAATTTAGTAGCTATCAGCTTTCAGCTATCAGCTAACTGCTGATTACTGATTGTTTTTTCATATTGTTTAGTATTTCGGATTTCGTTTTTCTGAGATTGCCACGCCTTCGGCTCGCAATGACAGGTAAAAAAAGGCTGGCAATGACGCACCCCTTTTGTCATTGCGAGGAGCGGCAGCGGTTGCGAGGCGGAGCCGAAGCAAACTCGGAGCAACAAATTCTTCATTTCACTCGGAACAAGCTCCGCAATCTCATCGCCCTTACATCATTGCGAAGCACGCTTTTCTTTTGTAGTGCGACCCTTCAGGGTCGTGCGCACGAGGCTAAAGCCTCGCACTACATTTCTAAACTTTGCTCTGTCATTTTGCCCTTTGATTTTTGAGTTTTGACTTTTGACTTTCTTTGACTTGTCACCTATCTATCTGACCAAGACTACCACGTAGCTGACAGTGCTTTATATGGAGTATAATTTATTAGTCCCGATGGGGAGAGGTGACCGAGTGGTTTATGGTGCCGCTCTCGAAAAGCGGTGGGCTGAAAAATGCCTCGTGGGTTCAAATCCCACCCTCTCCGCCAAACATCAATAAGGAGAGAGTACTATGAACTACATTGGCACTGACACCAAGGAAGGAATCATCAAGCGCTTTTCGGAATATGTATCTTCCGGAAAGGTTGATTTTCTTACCGGCGTTGGAATTGATTTTGTCTTCGGACGAAGAGAAGGACCATATGTATGGGATGCAACAGGTTCCAGGCGTCTTATTAACTGCCATTGTAACGGTGGCGTCTTTAATCTGGGGCATAAGAATCCAAAGGTTATACAAGCCCTTGTCGAGAGTCTCAAGGAACTTGATATTGGCAACCATCACCTCATCAGCGAGCAGCGAGGTCTTCTGGCGGAAAAACTGGCAGAGCTAACTCCAGGTGATATCAGGTATACTGTGTTTGGCGTCGCTGGCGGCGAGGCCATCGATCTGGCCATAAAGCTGGCCCGTGGCTATACAGGAAAACTCAAGGTAATATCTGCTGTGGGAGGCTATCATGGACATACTGGTCTTGCTCTCGCCGCGGGAGATGAACAGTACCGACAACCATTCGGCCCACAACCTCCCGGGTTCATACAGATACCTTTTGGTGATATAAATGCTCTGAGCCAGGCTATTGATCACGATACAGCAGCCGTCATTTTTGAGACAATACCGGCAACATACGGGATACCAATCCCTCCGGAGGATTTTTATCCTCGGGTGCAAGACCTCTGCAGGAGAAATGGCGCCCTGCTCATTATCGATGAGGTTCAAACAGGGCTGGGGCGCACAGGCAAGCTATGGGCAATTGAACATTACGATGTAGTACCGGATGTCCTGGTAACAGGAAAGGGGCTTTCTGGTGGGATATATCCGATGAGTGCCACCTGTTTTCGTCCCCAGTACGAGTCCTTCTTCAAGGCTAATCCTTTTATCCATGTATCCACCTTTGGAGGAGCAGAGGTAGGCTGTCCGGCAGCCATGGTTGTGCTGGAGGAATCATCACGCCCGGAATTCCTGGAGAACGTCCGCAACATAGGTAAGATCTTTGCCAGGGGCTTTGAAAAACTTAAGGTAAGACATCCGGAAATTCTGGTCGGGCTGCGTCAACTGGGATTAATGATGGGCATTGAGATGGTAAATGAGCAGTGCGGACCGGTTATGTCGCGGACATGTTATGACAATGGGATACTATCTATCTATGCTAACAACGACACCAGAGTCAGCCAGCTCTTGCCTCCATTAACCATCGACCAGGACCTCGCCGAAGAAATCCTGGACAGACTGGACCATGCACTCAGTGATGCGAAAAATATGTTAAAACTTTAATCTTGAGGAAGCAGAGTATGCCTGAATTAGATATTGATTTGCTCAAAAAATTTGAACAGGGGCTTGACCCGAGACACCCGGGAAAAAGCAGGATATCGGCAAAGGTCATTGGTTACGGAGAGATTAGCACCATCTTTGAGATTGAAGCTGAAACACTCGCAGGATGGGCATTCAAAAGGTTGCCCATTTTTAAGGCTCTGGCAGAAGTGGACCAATACGAACAGATATTCATTGAATACAATAAACTCCTTAAAGATGAGGTCGGCATTGATGTACCCGAGTTTACCTGCGCAAGGATTATACCTGAAAAGGGAAACATCGTTGTATTCGATATTCAGCGTAAATTGCCTTCCGAATCCATGGGGCACAAGGCTATTCACGTTCTGGATAATAAAAACATCGCAACCTTTGTGGAGATAGTACTCAGGGAATTGAAAAAGGTCTGGACTTTCAATAAGACGAACGACCACCTACGTATTGGCATTGATGGACAGATATCCAACTGGGCTATCAAGGAGTTTGATACCAAAAACCCCCATGTGGATACAAATACCCAGCTTTATTATGTAGACACCAGCACCCCTTTTATTCAAAAGGATGGAAAGGAGCAACTTAACCCGGAGCTATTCCTGCGCAGTGCCCCTTCCTTTTTAGTCTGGCTGGTCAAATGGCTTTTCCTCGAGGATGTCATGACCCGTTACTATGATTTCCATTTAGTTGCAGTTGATGTGATTGCAAATTTCTACAAGGAACAGCGACCAGATTTGATCCCGGAGCTTATTGATACCGTAAACAAATTCTTTGCCATAGAGGCAGAGGAGCTGGGTATAGCTCCTGTTACACAGAAGGAAGTGCGCTCATATTATAAGCAGGATGCCAGGATATGGAGGGTATATCTTAACCTTCGGAAGCTGGACCGCTTCCTTTATACCAGAATACTGCACAAACCTTACGTGTATATACTGCCTGGTAAGATAAAACGGTGACTCTTTACTTGGAAGCTAAGGTAGTGAAAGAATCTGACCTATGATGAATAACGGGGTAATGCAGTATACTTAAAGCATAGTAGATTCAATATGGAGAGGTGCTGGAGTGGCCGATCAGGCGCGCCTGGAGAGCGCGTGTCGCCTTTGGCGACCGTGGGTTCGAATCCCACCCTCTCCGCTGAAGTTGGGAAGGTTCGTATATATCGAAGTCAGGCGACATTTTGCTTGGCGGATAGGAGGTTCAAAGAATGTCCGAGAATGATGAATCAAACCTAAAAAAAGGCCCAGAACGAAATATAGAGGCTGAGGCAAAAACTATCTCTGCATTGAGTGTTGAAGGAGAAATACTGTGTATTGTGGTGCATTCTGACCAGTCCCATGTTCAGGACATTAATCATATTCTAAACCCACTTAGACAACTCTTACCCAAAAAAGGGTTCAAATCTACATTTTTATCGGACGAAATTAAACCACTTCAACAATATGGAAGAACATTTGAACGATTAGTGGAGGAGTGTGCACTGGGAATTGTAATTCTCGATGGTCTGAGACCAAATGTTTTACTGGAATTCGGCATTTTGCTGGGGAAAAAGAAGCCTATTATCCCACTTCAAGATAAGAGCGCCACTGTAGCCCTTAAGAGTTTTTACCAGAAAGACTATAGAAAATCTGGTTTAACGTCACAGCAGTTCAACAGGGATTTGAAAGAGCCCTCCCTTGGCTCTTTTTTTCATATTTCAGACCTTCAGGGTCTGCACATAGAAAAAGTCAATAAAGATGCTTCAATATGTGATCCAGAGTACCCGGCAACGGTAATAGATAAATCAATAGAAAAACTGCGGTCAGAAATAATTGAGGAGTACAAGAAGCGATCTTTAGAACCAATTGCTGAGATTAATCCTGCTTATTTACAGCAATTTCACGAGGTGGTACTTAAAATATCAGAATATTATAGTGGGATAAAGGAGTTTAGCGCTGAGTATATAGAGGAAGCTATTAAAGAAGTAGAAAATTTAGAAAAAGGGGCATCAACTCATATGCCTTCTGGTATATATAGTATGATTGCATCTCTATACATATCTTTGTCTGAGAAAACAGAATGGAAAAACATTCCCACGATTATCGATTATTATAACCAATCCATGAAAATATTTGAAAGGATATTGAAATTTGAACCCGATGCTATTTTGAAAAGCCAAACAAAGAAAAAAATTGGAGATGTTTATTGGGAACTTTCACAATATCAACACAAGGCTAAGAACTGCAAGAAGGCGATCAAAGCTTATCAGGAGGCTCTTAAAGTCTATACTCTTGACCGCTTCCCAATGGATTATGCAATGAGCCGGAACAATCTTGGGACTGCATACAGCACGCTTGCAGAAATAGAGGCTAAAGCTGAGAACTGCAAGAAGGCGATCAAAGCCCATCAGGAGGCTCTTAAAGTCTATACTCTTGACCGCTTCCCAATGGATTATGCAATGACTCAGAACAATCTTGGGAATGCATACAGCACGCTTGCAGAAGTAGAGGCTAAAGCTAAGAACTGTAAGAAGGCGATCAAAGCCCATCAGGAGGCTCTTAAAGTTAGAACTCTTGACCGCTTCCCAATGGATTATGCCACTACTCAGAACAATCTTGGGGCTGCATACAGCACGCTTGCAGAAGTAGAGGCTAAAGCTGAAAACTGCAAGAAGGCGATCAAAGCCCATCAGGAGGCTCTTAAAGTCTATACTCTTGACCGCTTCCTGATGCAGTATGCAATGACCCAGAACAATCTTGGGAATGCATACAACACGCTTGCAGAAGCAGAGGCTAAAGCTAAGAACTGCAAGAAGGCGATCAAAGCTTATGAGGAGGCTCTTAAAGTCTATACTCTTGACCGCTTCCCGATGCAGTATGCAATGACTCAGAACAATCTTGGGGCTGCATACGGAACGCTTGCAGAAGTAGAGGCTAAAGCTGAGAACTGCAAGAAGGCGATCAAAGCCCATCAGGAGGCTCTTAAAGTCTATACTCTTGACCGCTTCCCGATGGATTATGCCACTACTCAGAACAATCTTGGGACTGCATACAGCACGCTTGCAGAAGTAGAGGCTAAAGCTGAGAACTGCAAGAAGGCGATCAAAGCTTATCAGGAGGCTCTTAAAGTCTATACTCTTGACCGCTTCCTGATGCAGTATGCAATGATTCAGAACAATCTTGGGAATGCATACAGCACGCTTGCAGAAGCAGAGGCTAAAGCTGAGAACTGCAAGAAGGCGATCAAAGCTTATGAGGAGGCTCTTAAAGTTAGAACTCTTGACCGCTTCCCGATGCAGTATGCAATGACCCAGGACAATCTTGGGGCTGCATACGGCACGCTTGCAGAAGTAGAGGCTAAAGCTGAGAACTGCAAGAAGGCGATCAAAGCCCATCAGGAGGCTCTTAAAGTCTATACTCTTGACCGCTTCCCAATGGATTATGCAATGACCCAGAACAATCTTGGGAATGCATACAACACGCTTGCAGAAGTAGAGGCTAAAGCTAAGAACTGCAAGAAGGCGATCAAAGCTTATCAGGAGGCTCTTAAAGTCTATACTCTTGACCGCTTCCCGATGGATTATGCCGCTACCCAGAACAATCTTGGGGCTGCATACGGCACGCTTGCAGAAGTAGAGGCTAAAGCTGAGAACTGCAAGAAGGCGATCAAAGCCCATCAGGGAGCTCTTAAAGTTAGAACTCTTGACCGCTTCCCAATGGATTATGCCACTACTCAGAACAATCTTGGGACTGCATACAGCACGCTTGCAGAAGTAGAGGCTAAAGCTGAGAACTGCAAGAAGGCGATCAAAGCCCATCAGGGGGCTCTTAAAGTTAGAACTCTTGACCGCTTCCCGATGGATTATGCCACTACTCAGAACAATCTTGGGGCTGCATACGGAACGCTTGCAGAAGTAGAGGCTAAAGCTGAGAACTGTAAGAAGGCGATCAAAGCTTGTGAGGAGGCTCTTAAAGTGTTTACAAAGGAAGACTTCCCAGAAACTTTTCCATTAGTAGAACACAATATCATAGGACTTCTTAAATTCTGCAAGGAGGAATAAACGAAGGAACCGCCAAGCAAAATGCTTCGCCACTATTGTGTCTCACCCTTCGTGTCGCCTAACACAGCATATACGGCTCACTTCGTTCACCCAAATTCCCCTTCGGGGAACTTCAGATATGCTGGAAACGTTGAGTTAAATGCCTGAAAAAGTAGTCTTCGGGTGGAGTGGTGGCAAAGACAGCACCTCGGCGCTTTACGAGGTTCGGAAAAGCAATAAATATGAAGTAATATCGCTTCTGACAGCTATCAGAGAGGATTACGACAGGGTAAGCCTGCATGGTGTAAGGCGCAGCATGATAGAACGTCAGGCTGAATGCCTTGGCTTGCCGTTGTATGAAGTATTCGTTTCCCAGGGTGAGTTTACCCAGGAATACGAGTCCAAAATGATGAATGCTTCTCTTGAATTCCGAACCAAAGGTATCACCTCGGTGGTCTTCGGGGATATTTTCTTTGCAGATATAAGGAAATATCGAGAGGAGAACCTGGCAAAGATAGGAATGAAAGGAATTTTCCCTCTGTGGGGAAACAATAGCGCTGAGCTTATCAAGACATTCATAGATTCAGGTTTCAAGGCTATTACCACCTGTGTTGACTCAAAGGTTCTCGATAAAACATTTGTGGGCAGGATAATCGATAAGGATTTCTTGGATGAGCTCCCTGCTAATGCTGACCCATGCGGCGAAAATGGTGAATTTCATTCGTTTGTGTTCGATGGTCCGATGTTTAAAACCAGAGTGCGGTATACTACAGGAGAGGTTGTGTTAAGAGACTCATTTTACTTTTGTGACTTATTACCTGTTTAATGTAATTTGAATAAAGGAGTGGATATGAAAACTATCGGGCTCATCGGTGGAATGAGCTGGGAGTCGACGGCGGAATATTATCGAATAATAAATAAAATCTTTTTAATATGACAAAAACGGGAGGCAATGACATGAGTGTATTAAGTTACAGAATCTTACTCAGAAAAGAGCCAGAGGGAGGTTATACAGTGATAGTTCCTTCTCTTCCTGGCTGTGTTACATACGGGGATGGCGTAGAAGAGGCTATAAACATGGCAAAGGAGGCGATAGATTTATACCTGGAAAGTTTAAGAGAGCACGGGGAGGAGATACCAACAGACAAAGAAACTTTAGAATACACATTAACAGTAGAGGCTGAACATGTCTAAACTGCCTTCTCTTACCCCTGAGAAGGTTATCAAATTGCTGGAAAAGAACGGCTTCGTGTTGGGTAGGATTAGGGGAAGCCATCATATTTACTATAATCCAGAGACAAGAAAGAGAGCGATTGTGCCTCTGCACAAAAAGAGCCTGCCAAAAGGAACGATGTTCGAAATATTGAAACAAGCTGGTATAAATAGAGAGGAGCTAAAGGAAATATGAAAACTATCGGGCTCATCGGCGGGATGAGCTGGGAATCGACGGCGGAGTATTACCGGATTATAAATGAGGCGGTGAAGAAAAGGCTGGGCGGGCTTCATTCAGCAAAAATCGTGATGTATAGCCTCGATTTTGAGGAGATTGAGCAGCTTCAAATCCGGGGAAGGTGGGATGAAGCGACAGATTCAATGGTGGATGCCGCAAAAAGGGTAGAAAAAGCCGGCGCAGATTTTGTTCTGATTTGCACCAATACCATGCATAAGATGGCTCAAGAAGTTGAGGCAAGCATAAATATTCCCCTGCTGCATATTGCTGATGTTACCGCGGAAAAGATTGTTTCCTCGGGTTTGAAAAAGGTTGGTCTTTTAGGCTCTACATATACTATGGAGGAGGATTTCTATAAAGGGCGTTTGATAGATAAATACGGTCTCGGTGTCGTAGTTCCAGATGAGGCTGACCGACAGACAGTCAATAATATAATCTTTGAGGAATTGTGCGTAGGGAAGATAACGAGTTCGTCAAGAGAACAAGTTAAAACAATTATCCAGAAGCTCATTGTCCAGGGCGCTCAGGGAATTATCCTGGGTTGCACAGAGTTGCCCTCCCTGATAAAGCAAAAAGATTGCTCTGTTCCCCTTTTTGATACTACCATGATACATGCTCAGGCTGCTGTGGATTACGCCTTTAGAGATTAGGAATTTTATCTTGATTGTAGCTATGCAATAAGGAGATTAGTGAATATGAAGCATCCAAAGGGCAAAACTCCTAAAGTTGGTTTAGCCCTGAGCGGTGGCACTGCTCGTGCAATGGCTCATATTGGAGTATTGAAAGCCCTGGAAGATGAATCTATCCCTATTGATATGATAAGCGGCACAAGTGCTGGAGCGCTTGCGGGTGCCTGCTATGCCAAAGAGAGAAATGCTGCCATTTTAGAGGAAATAATGCTGGGGCTGGATTGGCGAAAGCTAGCTGGCCTGGTTGACCTGAACCTGATATTGTTGTGGAAAGGATTTGTGCAAGGACAGAGGGCTAAATCATTCTTGAGTTCCATTATTGGAGATGTAAGGTTCGAGGATTTAGAAATACCGCTTAGCGTTGTCGCCACTGATATTCGAAGCATGGAAGAAATTGTTATCAATGAAGGCTCAGTGGCGGAAGCGGTAAGAGCCAGCATTTCGATGCCAATGATATTCACACCGGTGAAGTGGAGAGGCAGATTTTTGATTGATGGTGGAGCGGTCAATCCCATGCCCGTGGATGTTGTCCGTAAGATGGGCGCTGAGGTCGTCATCGCTGTAAATACAGCTGGCATATCTCAACGAAGAAAACGGCGGAGTCGAGCTACAAAAGAAGTCAGGGATAAACCGATTCCCTACCCTGAAAGCACTCGCCTATCGATTGTAAAGAGGAGACTCAATAGTCTAATACGAGGAAATAAGGATAGGCTCAGTATATTCGATGAGCTTTCCAATGCCGCCAGAACCAGAATTTATATTGGCAGAGGGAAAATAGACCCGCAAACCCCAAATATGTTTGAGGTTTTGATGCAGTTAATTAACGCTATGCAATATGAAAAAATCAGACTGGCAACGAAATCGGCAGACATAGTCATAGAGCCTGATGTTAGCTTTGTAGGGACATTTGCGTTTTATAAAGGGGAGGAGGCTATAGAACAAGGGTATAAAGCTACAAAGAAGATACTGCCAAAGCTGCGAGAATTAATTCATTGTCCCTAGCTAGCACCTGTGCTAAAATCGGCTAAGTTCTATGCTAAATGAAGACGAACTGAAATACTGGATAGGTTTTTCTAGGATACCCGGCATTGGTAAGGTCAGGATTGCGCAATTAAGAGAGCGCTTCGTTAATCTGAAAGACGCCTGGAATGCTCCAGCAAGCGAGTTAAAGCAAGCAGGCCTGGACTCACGGAGCGTAAATGCCATGGCTGCCTTACGACCCAGAATTTCCCTGGATGACGAGCTGGAGAAACTGGAGCGATATAAGGTAAAAGTGTTTACCTGTGAAGACCCTTCTTATCCTCCCAGGTTAAAGGAGATTTACGACTACCCGCCAGTGCTTTATGTTCGAGGCAACTTACTGCCAAAAGATGACCCTTACCTGGCAGTGGTAGGCACGCGGAAGCCCACTGTATATGGCAGACAGGTAACCGAAGAAATCGTAGCTGACCTGGTGCGAAGCAAAATCACTATCATTAGTGGTTTAGCTAGAGGAATCGATTCCATAGCTCATCGAACAGCATTAGATAGCGGTGGCGAGACCATTGCTGTTTTTGCCTCAGGACTGGATATCGTCTATCCTGCTGACAATGCTAAACTAGCTCAGGCTATTATGGAGCGTGGAGCCCTGGTAAGCGAGTATCCTCTGGGGGTTAGACCAAAAGCTGATAATTTTCCTCAACGTAATCGAATTATGAGTGGGTTAAGTCTTGGTGTGCTGGTAGTAGAGGCTGGTGAGAGAAGTGGCGCTTTAATTACTGCTCATCAGGCAGTAGAGCAAAACAGAGATGTTTTTGCTATTCCGGGCAGTATTCTTTCCCCAGGCAGCAAGGGAACTAACCATCTTATACAGGAAGGAGCTAAGTTGGTGTGCAATTGTAATGATATTCTGGAGGAGCTGAATCCAACCGCGATAGCGCAGCAACTGGAGATTAAAGAATTCCTGCCTGCCAATGAGAAAGAATCCCAGGTGTTAAAGCAATTAACTTTCGAGCCAAACCACATAGATGAAATTTGCCGGTGCAGTGGTTTGACTATGCCCGAAGTAAGCAGCACACTGGCTATGCTGGAGTTAAAAGGAATAGTCAAGCAAGTAGGAAACATGAATTATGTGCTTGGTGGTAGAGTAGGCAAAGAATAAATCATGGCAGTTAAACTAGTCATTGTTGAATCCCCGGCCAAGGCAAGAACGCTCAACAGGATACTGGGGCGCGGCTACACGGTCAAAGCATCAGTGGGACATGTCCGTGACCTACCTAAATCAAGCCTGGGTGTGGATATTGAGAAGGACTTTGCTCCGGAATATGTCATTCTACAGGCAAAAAGAAAAATAATCCGCGAAATCAAGGATACCGCTAACAAAGCCAGCTCGATATATTTAGCCACTGATCCTGACCGTGAGGGGGAGGCGATCTCCTGGCATTTGATTAAGGCATCCAAGCTGGATGGAAACGATACCCCTATCCACCGTGTTGTGTTTCACGAAGTAACTGAAGAGGCAATCCGGGCAGCATTCAAGAAACCCCGCGCTATTGATATGAACCTCGTTAACGCCCAGCAAGCAAGACGCATTCTGGATAGGCTTGTTGGCTACAAACTAAGCCCGCTGCTGTGGAGAAAAATACAACGGGGACTATCCGCCGGCAGAGTGCAATCGGTAGTAGTCAGGATGATCGCTGATAGAGAACAGGAAATTGAGAATTTTACATCTGAAGAGTACTGGAGCATTGAAGTTGAATTAGCTCCTCAAGAGCAACAAACAAGCTTCAAGGCCGAGGTCGTAGCTTTCCTCAACGGCACAAAACTGGACGTCCATAATGAAAAGCAAGCCAAAGAAATTGTTGCCCGCTTGGAAAAGTCTAAATATCACGTTAGTGGTGTTCAAAGAAAACAGGTGCCTCGCCAGCCATCTGCACCTTTCATAACCAGCACTCTACAGCAAGAAGCCTGGAGAAAGCTACACTTCACTGCTAAACATACTATGGTTGTTGCTCAGCAACTTTATGAGGGTTTACCTGTGGGTGAAGAAGGCTCGGTGGGACTTATTACTTATATGCGCACCGACTCCACTCACGTCGCCCCCTCTGCTCTGGCGGAGGCAAGAAGCTTCATCAACAAAAAATATGGAGAGACTTTCCTTCCTTCAAAGGCACGCACTTTCGCTAAAAAGACAAAATGGGCCCAGGAAGCACATGAGGCAATCCGGCCTACCAAAGTTGTGCGGGAACCAGAGAAAGTCAAGCCTTTCCTTGATTCCGCTCAGGCACAGCTTTATGAACTGATATGGAAACGCTTTGTAGCCAGCCAGATGGCAGCAGCGTTATACGACACCACTAATGTGGAAATACAGGCGCTTGTGTCAAAAGGCACGGACGGCTACCTGCTTAAGGCAGCTAGCTCGCTTATGAAATTCTCCGGCTTCATGACTGTTTATAGTGAAGGAAAAGATGAGAGTGATAAGAAAGAGATACCTACTTCGCTGCCTGAACTGGAGATTGGTGACAAATTAAGCTATATAGGTGTTTTCTCAGACCAGCATTTCACCCAGCCACCAGCCCGGTATAGTGAAGCAACACTGATAAAGGCATTGGAGCAGGAGGGCATTGGCCGTCCTAGCACCTATGCTCCTATTCTGGCTACTATCCAGGAAAGACAGTATGTGTACAAGCAAGGTGGACGATTCCACCCTGAAGAGCTAGGAATAATCGTTAATAATATGTTGTGCCAGCATTTTCCTAAAATTGTGGAAACCAAATTCACAGCACAAATGGAGCAAGAGCTTGATGAAATAGCTCAGGGGAAGAAAGACTGGGTAGCTGTGTTACATACTTTTTACCCTCCCTTCCAGGATACGCTGCAACGCGCATTAGCTAACGCGCACAAAGTTAAGGTAGTGGAGATGACCGACCAGAAATGTCCCAATTGTGGTCGCCCTATGGTGGTAAGAGTAGGGCGATTCGGTAAATTTCTTGCTTGTAGCGGGTACCCACAATGTAAAACAACGATGCCATTCCTGGTCAAGACGGGTGTCCCTTGCCCTCAATGTGGCGGTGAATTAGTGCAGAGGATTAGCAAGAAGAGGAAGGTTTTCTACGGCTGCAGCAACTTTCCCAAGTGCCAGTTTACTACAAATACGTTACCAGAAAGGAGCAACTCATGAAAATTTTAATTATCAATGGTTCAAACCTGAATATGCTGGGTAAACGGGATAAGACGACTTATGGAGAAAAGACCCTGCCTGAAATTGACTCCTTGTTAAAGAAACAAGGGGAAAAATTGAACGCAGAAATAGTTTCCTTTCAGTCCAATAGCGAAGGGGCATTGGTAGATTTTATTCAACAGCAGTCAAGCTCAGCCAATGGTATAGTCATTAACCCTGGAGCCCTTACTCATTATGGTCTCTCGCTGCGTGACGCCCTGGCGGATTCCGGACTTCCAATCATCGAAGTTCATTTGTCTAACATTTATGCTCGGGAAGAATGGAGAGCTAAATCAGTGGTAGCACCCGTTGCTAAAGGCCAAATCAGTGGGTTTGGCTGGCGAGGATATATCATCGCTCTGGAAACCTTAGTAGCTGAACTCAAGGGAGAAAGTTGGGAGTAAAACGTCTACAAAAACTTCGCCCTTTGGTTGTTCAACAAAACCTCGATGCCCTTTTAGTTTCAAAAATAGAAAACTACCGCTACCTCTCCGGCTTCACTGGTTCCTCAGGATGGCTGCTTATTTCCCATAACCAGGCCGCCTTGGCTACCGATTTTCGGTACATTGAACAAGCTAAAAAAGAAGCCCCTGATTTTAACATCATCCAGATCAAAGGCGATCTAAGTGACTGGCTACCCAGCTTAGTATCTGAATTTAGATGGCGGAAATTAGGCTTTGAAGCAAACTTTGTTCCCTATGCTGTTTATCAACGCCTCGACAAAATAATAGAAACGAAGAAAGTTAATGTACAGCTTATCCCAACCACGAACCTGGTAGAGAATCTACGCTCGATAAAGGGAAAAGATGAGCTGAGGTTGATCACCAGGGCCGTGGAACTAACCGATACTGTGTTCGCCCAAATCAAATCGAACATTAAACCAGGTATGACTGAAAAGGAGGCTGCTTGGGAAGCAGAAAAACGCTTACGGGAAAACGGCAGTGACGGGATAGCCTTCGACATTATTGTAGCCTCAGGACCAAACTCAGCGCTGCCTCACGCTAAGCCTACCAAAAGGACAATCCGTCCTAATGAACCGGTGCTTATTGATATGGGGGCTAAGTTTGATGGATATTGTAGCGATTTCAGCCGTACCCTGTGCTTCGGTAAACCAGATGAGACCTTAACCAGGATCTATGATATCGTCCTGAAAGCACAACTCACTGCTATAGAACGAATCAAAACCGGGATGAAAGCTAGTAAAGCAGACAAATTAGCCAGGGATGTTATTCAACAGGCTGGTTACGGAAATGCCTTTGGACATGGTTTGGGACATGGCATTGGATTGGAGGTGCATGAATTTCCGGCACTGGGGCCTGGCTCCGACGATTTGCTCACTGATGGCATGGTTTTCACCGTAGAACCAGGGATTTATATCTCCAGGTGGGGAGGGGTTAGAATTGAGGATGCGGTTAGCTTACAACAGGGTAAAGCCACGGTGCTTACCAGGTCGGAAAAAGCAATGGAGGTAATTACATGATAGACGCAGGAGAATTAAGGAAGGGGATAGCTATAGAGCTAGATGGCAAGATATATCAAGTCAGTGAATATCGACACATTAAGATAGGACGCGGCTCAGCTCAAATTCGGTTACGCCTTCGTGATATCCGTAGCGGCAATACCATCGAGCGCTCTTTTCAGGCTAGTGATAAATTCACTCCGGCTTTTCTTGAACGCCGCCACGTTCAATATCTTTATAACGACAGCGGCATGTACTACTTCATGGATAATGAATCCTACGAACAGATATCATTGACGACAGAACAACTGGGAGAGGCAAAGAATTACTTGAAGGAAGCACTGGATTTGGATCTATCAACTTACAAAGGTACACCAATAAGTGTTGAGCTGCCCGCTGCGGTAGAGCTTCGGGTTATACAAACGGAGCCAGGATTCAAAGGGGATACCGCTACCGGTGGCAGTAAACTGGCAAAGCTGGAGACAGACATCAATGTTCAAGTCCCCCTATTTATCGATACCGGGGAGATTATTAAGGTTGATACCCGCACAGGAGAGTATCTGGGGAAGGCAGGCTAAGTGCTAAAGGCGGATTTGCATGTGCATACTTGCTATTCCGTGGATTGCGGGACACCACTAGATAAGATAGTGCCTCATTGCCTACAGATAGGCATTAATTGTATTGCAATAGCTGACCATCACAGCATAACTGGTGCCTTAAAGTTGAAGGAAATCGCTCCGTTTCATGTAATCGTCGCCGAGGAAATTATGACGCCTATCGGTGAGTTGATGGGGCTGTTCCTCACTCAGGAGATTCCTCGCGGATTATCTGCTCAAGAAACGATCGCGCGAATTAAGAGCCAGGGTGGGCTGGTTAATATACCTCACCCATTTGGTCATTCATTTCGCGAGAATAAGAAGTTACTATCACAGGAAATTCTATCCCAGGTTGATCTCATCGAGGTGTTCAACTCTCGCATCCCTTTCCCAAATGCCTCTCCTAAAGCTTCTAAATTGGCTTCAGAGTATGGATTACCTGCCAGTGCTGGAAGCGACGCTCATACCATCCGTGAAATTGGTAGGGCTTACGTGGAGATGCCTGAATTTAATGGGCCTGAAGATTTTCTAGATTGCCTAACCCAGGGTAAGATATTTGGGCAGAAATCAAGTCCCCTCTTTCATTTCGTTAGTCTGTGGTGGAAGACAAGGAAGAGGTTGCTTTCCTGGTGAATATCGGCTGGTTTTCCACAGGAAGAGATGAAGCTGCTCGGCAGCTCTTGCAAGCTGTGCAAGAAAGCATCTATGTCGGTGGAATTAAGGCCGAAATCAGCTTTGTTTTCAGCAATCGTGAGCCAGGTGAGTTCGAAGAAAGCGATCTGTTTTTCCAATTGGTTCACAGCTATAATTTGCCCTTGATTTGTCTATCACACAAAAACCTCAAAACAGTAAACAGTACCCAAGATTGGCGTATCAGATATGATAGAGAGGTAATGAGCAGAATTAAGAAATTTTCTCCAGACCTCTGCGTCCTTGCCGGTTACATGCTCATTGTGGGAGAGGAGATGTGTTACAACTACAATATGCTCAACCTTCACCCCGCACCTCCAGGCGGACCTAAAGGTAGCTGGCAAGAGGTAATCTGGCAATTGATAGAAAACAAGGCTGCTGAAGCGGGAGCGATGATGCACTTGGTAACTCCAAAATTGGATGAAGGTCCTGTGGTAGCGTATTGCTTATTCTCTATCATGGATGAACCGTTCAAAAAATATTGGCAAAAGGGTGATAAACAAAACTTGTTCCATCTTATTCGCCGCCATGAACTTGTCCGGGAATTCCCTATCATCATTTCCACACTGAAGGCTTTCAGTGAAAAGCAAATAGGCATCAAAGATGGCAAGGTAGTCGATGCCAACGGAAATTTCATTGAGGGATATGACCTCAGTGATGAAGTAAACCAGGCAGTGCAGGCAATATTAGAATGAATTTGATATGCTTCGACCTTGAAGGACCCCTATCCCCTCAGGATAATGCTTACGAGCTAATGAAGTTATTCCCCAATGGAGACAGGATTTTCGAAGTCATCAGCCGCTATGATGATTTGTTAACCCTTGAAGGTAGGGAGAACTATGAGCCGGGTGATACTTTAGCTCTTATCGTCCCCTTTCTCGCCTATCACGGCATCACGGAGGAGCAGATTGGTATTATGGGCCAGCAAGCTCCCTTCACTCCCGGAGCGTCTGAACTTGTTTCCAAACTGAAAACCCATGGATGGGAGGTTTTCTGTGCCAGTACCAGTTATGAACAATACGCTACCGGTATTACCCAAAGGCTGGGAATCCCTGTACAAAACGTAGCATGCACCTCTTTCCCCTTAAACAAGATTTCTCAATTACTCAGCCAAGACGATTTCACTTTGCTGGAGCAGATAGAGAAACAAATTATGAACCTTTCCCCTACAGTCGATGACAACGATACAAAGAAATTGCTTGACCATTTCTATTGGCAGGAATTACCACGGACTAAGTCAGGCAAAATGGTAATTGAAGTGAAACCCACAGGTGGAAGCCGAAAGGTAAAAGCACTGGAACATTTTGCAGTCAAAACGGGAGAACCATTTTCTCACTGGGTAGCTGTCGGAGACAGCATCACTGACTTTAAGATGCTTCAAGCAGTGGACAACGCTGGCGGCTTAGCCATTTCGTTCAATGCCAATCAGTATGCCCTACCCTACTCGACCATGAGCTTAGCATCCACCCGACTCGACGATTTATGGGTGATATTAGAAACCTGGAGCAAAGGAAATCCAAGCGCAGTGGAGAAAATGGTTAAGGAAAAGGAGGAAATTGGAGGCCAAGGCAATCGAGGTCACTTCCACTGGTTGGCAGGAAGTAATGATATTACTGAACCTCTGGAAATCCATAGCAGGATACGGCGTTTGGTTAGAAAAGAAGCAGCCAAGCTGGGCTAGTATTATGTCAGCTATTGAGGTAATTGGATTCGGCGCTTTGAATATAGACTATTTATATCGCGTAAAGCAGATTGTCCTTGATGGAGAAGTTCCAATTGACCGTGTTACGGTAACTCCCGGTGGTTCAGCAGCTAATACTATTTATGGCTTAGCTAAGGTAGGTGTAAGAACGGGATTCGTGGGCGCTATAGCAGACGATGCGCAAGGCAAAGCCTGCCTCAGCGACCTCCAAAGAATCAACGTGGATACTACACACATTCGCATTAAAAAGACGAAAAAGACCGGCATTGCACTATGTATCACTGATGAATTGGGAAGACGTGCTATCTATCTCCTGCCTGGAGCGAATAGCGTGCTTAATTCTCAGGATATAGATGCAAATTACCTGAGCCAGGCGGAAATAGTTCACTTCTCGTCTTTTGTAGATGAGAAGCAATTCATTATTCAAGCTAAATTGCTGAAAAAATTGTCAGGTTCAGTTAAAATTAGCTTTGCCCCCGGAATGCTTTATGCTGGCAGAGGGATGCAGGCCCTTTCTCCCCTGCTTCAGAAAACCGATGTGTTATTTATCAATAAAGATGAATTGGAAAACCTAACCGGCGAGAATCTCGTGGCTGGAGCGAAGGAATGCCTCAAGCAAGGATGCCAGGTCGTCGTGGTTACTTTGGGCAAGGGACTATCCTTGGAAGCAGGCCGGGTTATGACTGGCTACATTTGCGATAAGGATCATGAATATAGAGTTGAATCATCGGCAGCTCTTGCAGGTCAACTCGATAGCACTGGTGCCGGTGATGCTTTTGCCGCAGGCTTTCTTTTCGGTTTAATTAAACAAAGGAAACTTGATGAGTGTGGACAACTGGGAGATACAATGGCTCGTTTTGTCATGAAAGAGGCGGGAGCCAGACAAGGTCTTCCCAGCCTGCACACTTTGAAAAAAACACTTCCATCAATAACTAGTTCTTGATGTTGAAGAAGTTGATTATTTGTGATAAGTATTAAAAATTTGGTAACCTAAAGGAAATGTGAAATGAAAGTAGAGTTGTTGTTCATCACCCCTGAACCGGAAAAGCTAATAGAAGCTGCAGGGCGGACGTCGTATCTGTCGTTCGGTAAACAAGGGAAAGACAGTGAAAAAGCGTTTATCAGGATGTTGATTAAAAGAGGACACCTTTCTGTGTTAGAGCATGCCTATGCTACCTTTAGAATTTCAGGCATATCAAGGGCGTTTACACACCAGTTAGTGAGGCACAGATTATGTTCCTTCACCCAGCAATCCCAGAGATATGTAGATGAAAGCAATTTTAATTATATTGAGCCTCTGTCGATAAAGAACCGCCCTGAGGCTCATTCAGCCTTTATCGATTTTATGGAAAAAGCAAGAAAAGCCTACCAGGAGTTACACAGATTAGGAATCAAGAAGGAAGACGCCAGATTTGTGCTTCCCAATGCTGTGGAAAGCCAAATTGTAGTGACCGCAAATCTCAGGGAGTGGCGTCACATAATTGAATTGAGAAGTGAACCAGGAGCACAGTGGGAAATAAGGGAAGCCGCTATTGAGATTTTAAAAATATTGAAAAAGCATGCTCCGACGATATTTGAAGATTTAGAAGTGGATGAGGAAAAAGCCAGCATAAAAAGGCATTCGTAAGACGCTAATCTTTACATACGTTACTTTTTAGCGGGCGCAGTAAGTATTTCATCAATCAGGCCATATTCCATCGCTTGCTTTGGGTTAAGATAAAAATCCCTGTCGGTATCGTGAGCTATCTTCTCTATTGGTTGACCGGTATGCTTGGCTATGATATTGCGAATTGTTTCCTGCATTCTCATTATCTCTCGAGCGGCAATTTCAATGTCAGCTGCTTGCCCCTGAGCACCACCCACCGCCTGATGAAGATGTATGGTGGAATTAGGCAAGGCATACCGCTTACCCTTAGTGCCCGCAGAAAGAAGTAAAGTGCCCATGCTAGCCGCCAGGCCAACACAGATGGTAGATACATCGCACCGGCTAAGCTGCATGGTATCGTAGATAGCCAATCCGGCAGAGATGATACCACCGGGACAATGAATGTAAATACTTATGTCCTTCTCCGGGTCCTCTCGCTCCAAATAGAGAAGTTGAGCGATAATAAGGTTAGCTATCTGGTCGTCGATAGGCGTGCCCAAGAAGATGATTCTCTCTTTAAGCAGGAGAGAGTATATATCGAAGACACGTTCGCCTCGAGCACCAGTCTCGGTTACCGTAGGAATTAGTATCTGAAATTTCTCATTCATGTGCACCTCCTGAAACAAGAATCTTAAGGCCTAGCTCCCCTGACCAGCAGTATCATAGCCATTATCCCCACACCAATGCCCACTATTCGTGTATTATATGAATTCCACCATTGCATATTCAATAGTGTATTAACCTGCTCAGCGGCAACGTCAGGAGCAAACTCCATAAGCACACAGATAAAGGCAAGGATAAATCCAAGCGAAATACATAAAAATGAACGGTATGGGTTCACTGCTCTGCCTCGGCTTCAATTTGATTACCACTGGTAGCTGTCTTTACCAGCCAGTCTACTGTTTTATTCCTCCGTAGAGTTTGTCCCATAGGTTCCTTCACTTGAGGTGACTGCAGGAGCTGGCGTAGTTTCTCACCATCCTGTTCTTCGTTTTTCACCATCTCATTGATTTGATTATCTACCTCTGACTCGTTAATTTCAATTTTTTCTATCCTGGCTATCTCATCCAATACCAGGAGGCGAGCAATTTGCTTTTTTACCGTCGGGCGTAATGAATCCCTCAATTTCTCCTCGGTAGAGTTGGCAGCATTTAAATAATTGTTCAATTTGGTGAAGCCAAGACGACGTGCCTCTCTTTCGAGAAGCCTGTCAATTTCCTTATTCTCCAAAACAGGTGGGTAATGCACTTGACTAATTTCAACCACGGCATCAACTGCTGTTTCCCTTAATCTTTGCTCCCCTAATTGCTTCGCCTTACCTTTCAAGTCAGCACGTAACGCCTCCTTCATTGAGGTTAAATTGTCATAGCCACAGGTTTGCGAAAGTTCATCATCTAGCTCAGGTAGTTGCTTCTCCTTTACTTCAGTGACAGCTACTTTGAAGAAACACTCCTTGCCAACAAACTCCTTAATTCGGTAATCAGGCGGAATAATAAGAGTGAAATCCTTTCCCTTGCCTTTCTGTGCTCCCCGCAATTTCTCGGCAAATCCAGGGAGCGGCACCTGAGAATCCTTATTCACCTCATAGACTATATCCTTATGATTTAAGAATGGTTTTTCTCCGATATCGGCTTTGATATTCAGAGTGACCACGTCACCAAATTGGACGGGACGATCTACAGGGGCTAAAACTGCCTGCTCTTGCCGTTTCAATTCAACAGCAGCATCGATTTCTTCATCGGTAATCTCCACAGACTCCGGTTGTAACTTGAGATTACGATAATCGCCGAGCTCAACTGTAGGCTTAACGGGAACAACGGCTTTAAAGATAACGGGCTCAGTCTGGATAATTTCCATCTGCGGCTGGTCAATAGGCTCAATTTTTTGTAAGTCAATAGCTTCCTTATAAAGCTGGGGTATCAACTGCTCTAACGATTCCTCCAACAACGCACCTTTGCCGATATGCTGCTCCAGAATAAATCGGGGAGCTTTTCCTTTACGAAAGCCAGGTACGGAAATTTTGTTAACCAGCCGGCGGTAAGCATCATCCATAGCTTTGTTAAGCTCACCAGCCTCAGCTTCAATATTAAGTGCTATCTGGCTATCTTCTAAGGTTTCCGCAGTCACTTTCATGTTTCACATCCATAATTAGCTTCCTTTTAACTTCAAGTTCAGCTCATCAAGTTGCTCTTTATCAATCTCTGAGGGAGCAGCAAACATCAAGTCTTCAGCATTTTGATTTTTAGGGAACGCAATGACTTCCCTGATAGTTTTTTCCCCAGCAAGAAGCATTACAAGACGGTCCAGACCAATAGCAATACCGCCATGAGGCGGAGCACCATATTCCAGCGCTCTCAGAAGAGCTCCAAACCGGTCTTGCATTTCCGCTTTGCTGTAACCAAGCAGCCCAAATATCTTTTCTTGAATCTGACGCTCGTACACTCTAATACTGCCGCTGCCAAGTTCACAACCATTGCACACTACATCATAGTGACGCCCATGCACTTTACTCGGCTCACTATCAAGCGATGATATATCCTTCTGTTGGGGAGCAGTAAAGGGGTGATGCATGGTCTCCCAGCAGTTTCTCGTTTCATTCCACTCCAGCAGAGGGAAATCAACTATAAACGCAAAGGCTAGCAAATTAGCATTTAACAAGTCCAAACGCCGTGCCATTTCACACCGTAATTCTCCCAAAGCCTTGTTGACCACTTCTAATTTATCACTGATAATCAACAACAGGTCGCCAGGCTTAGCATCAAATCTGGCAATGACCGCCTCTATCTGCTCCTGAGTCAAATACTTTGTAGCTACCGACTTAACCCCGCCTGTACCAGAGTCTTCTCTGGTAACAGCCATAGTTAGTAAACCCTGCGCTCCATAGTCTTTACTCAACTGAATTAAGTCATCAAGCTGATGACGGCTATAGTCAGCACACCCGGGAACGCATATCCCTTTCACTTTTCCGCCTCGATTGAGAGCAGCACGGAAAATATCGAAATCAGTGTCAGCAGCAATATCCGATATGTCTCTGAGCTCCAGGTTAAAACGCATATCGGGCTTATCTGTGCCATACCTCTCCATTGCCTCCATATAGGTAAGGCGCGGGAAAGGTTTCACCATTTCCATGCCTGGTTTGACAGCTTTCACAAGCAAGGCAAGTAGCTCTTCCATAAGCTGCAGCACATCCTCTTCATTTATAAAGCTCATCTCCAGATCAAGTTGGGTGAATTCCGGTTGGCGGTCAGCTCTCAAGTCCTCGTCTCGGAAACAACGAGCTATCTGAAAATATTTTTCGAAACCGGCAACCATAAGAATCTGCTTGAGCTGTTGCGGTGATTGGGGAAGAGCGTAGAATTTACCAGGGTTAAGGCGGCTGGGCACAAGATAATCACGTGCCCCTTCAGGCGTGCTCTTAATCAATACCGGTGTTTCAATTTCAATAAAGCCTTTGGCATCCAGCGAATCACGGATAAATTTTATGACCTTGTAGCGTAACACAATATTATCCCTTACTCTAGGCCTCCTTAAATACAGGTAGCGGTTTTCAAGGCACAGACTTTCATCCACTTCCTCATCCTCATTTACGTAAAATGGAGGTATCTTTGATGGGTTAAGAATGACGACTTCACCAGCCACAACTTCAACCTCTCCAGTAGCCAGTTTTGGATTCTGCGTTCCTGGAGGACGCAAAGTAACCTCTCCGACAACTTGAACTACATACTCGTTGCGCAACGAGCTGGCTGTGTGAAATGCCTCCTTTACTGTTTGTGGATTAAAAACTACCTGGACTATGCCACTGCTATCCCGCAAGTCAATAAATACCATGCCACCATGGTCACGGCGTCGATGTACCCAGCCAGCTAAAACTGCTTTGTGGCCAGTGTGTTCTTTCCTTAACTCACCACACCCATGGCTTTTGAGCAAAAATGACCTCCTGTTTAATTTACTTAATGGATTATAGCTTATAGACGGCTTCTGCTCAATCAATGCCTGGTAACGAGCTGACCAGCTCAATCTTCGCGTTCCAGGCTAAAATCAGCACTGCATCTTCCAGTCATCTCTTCTACCGGTATGATTCCAATGCAAACTTTCACATTCTGAAGATGTTCTTCACTGAGTTCTTGACCTGTCATGATCTCAAAACATTTTTTCTTCGCCTCAACATCTTCCGTCAAGATAGCTCTGCCATAACAAATTACGCTGGCCCAGCCCTTTTGCCACTCATCAACCTGAAAGCAAACCCTGTCATTTTTCCTGATCAAATCCAGCTTCTTACCTTGCCTGGCTGAGTGAAAATAAATCTTCCCTTGCTCGTACCCATAGGCTACAGGGACAACGTAAGGTTCGTTCTCAAAGCAAAGACCCAACCTGCCGTATGAATGTCCCTTAACAAAACGCTCCATTTCATCGCGGCTCAGCGCTCTTGATTCTTGATGCACGAACTGCTGCATATCTTATCCTCCCTGGACGTATTTCACGTTCAGTAGCTATATTCAGGCTTTATGCCACAAGTAAATCAAGCAGAACGCTTCTGCTTAATGTCTCTTAATTAGCGCTTGAATCAGCCCACTTACAAAGTGCGAAAGCTCATATTCCATCATTTGATGGTATTCTTCAAGCACTTCCAGAATCATGGCTTGTTCTTCTGGTGCTAACAAATCCCATTGTTTTCGAAGTTCTGGCGGCATACGCTGATAATAAGCCGCCTGCAACTCTTCTGTCAGCGGTCGGCTCCTCTTCCTGCGAACAGCTTGTGCCATTTTATCCACTTCTTCAAATTCTGTCTCCATCACTGCTTCCTCCTTGCGTTTAACTCAATTTATTACTTCATCCCTTCACTTAATCCAGCACCCCGGGTCGGAAGCAAGCACATCGCCTGTTTCTTCATAAGCCCTGCCCCGGCATCCGGCACAGGTATTCTTGTACTCACATTGCCCGCATTCGCCCTTTAACTCCCTGGAGCGAAGTTGTTTTAATACCGGCGATTCATTCCATATCTCCTGGATGCTTTTCTTCCTTATGTTGCCCAGGTCAATCTGCAACAGCATGCAGGGGTTAACTTCACCATTAGGTGCAATCCTGATATAGCCAAAAGGCATGCCGGCAGCACAACCCCGGCCATAATAGGGAATGCGAGCTAAAAGCTCCGGAGGAAAATACTTTGGCTTAATTTCCCTTTCCTGAAGGATCAGGGGATACATAGGACAGGCAGGCACTCTTATAATGATAGGACAGTCTATCTGGGCTTGAGCCAGCCACTCCATTGTTCGTTTCCTTTCTTCAGGGCTTAGTGATTCACCGCGGCATTCTATTCTCGCCCTGCCTGCTTCCACCAGGTCGAAGAATTCAGCACCATCAGCGCCGCTCTCTACAGCTAGCTTTAGCATATCGGGAACTTCGGATAGTGTTTGCTTTCTAATAACCATGCCAAATTGAAATGGCAGCCCTACTTCTTTGCACGCTACTGCTCCATTCATTGCCTGATAAAAAGCCCCTTTCTTGCCACGAAAGGTATCATGAACCTCAGCTCTAACACTGTCTATGGAAATAGCTATCGATTGAACACCAGTATTTTTTATCCTCTCAGCCATGGCTTTATCGATAAGAATCCCATTGCTGCCGATGCCAGTCATCAAGCCCTTGTTGGAGGCATAGGAAGCAATCTCCAGGAAATCGGGACGGAGCAAAGGCTCACCACCATCCAGGACAAGAAATTTCGCTCCCCAATCCGCCAGCTCATCAACAAGCCTCCTGGCTTCTTCAGTTGACAGCTCATCGCTTGCGGCTTCTTCCGTGGCCTCGGCATAACAATGCTTGCAGCTTAGATTACATTTGCGGGTGATGCCGTAAGAGACCATGAATGGTGGTGGTATGTCAGCCATTTTTTCCTCCGCCGATAATTTCTCTCTGCGGTAAGCCTGCCTCAACCAGCACCATGACGGCAATTATAGCCCCAATTGGCATTAGTGTGCTCAGATGTATCGCAAGGCTGGTTCCAACTCTGCCGGCTAACACCCCTGTAACAGGAGCACCGACTGCCACACCTAAGGTGAGTAACGCGTGGAATATCCCCATTGCAGTTCCTCTCTCGCCTTTCTCTGTATTATCGGAGACTAGTGCCAACGCTGAGGGAAGTATGCACCCCATTCCTATCCCCTGCAACATACCCAGCCCTATCAATTGTTCAAAACTTGTGACCATGGGAATCAAATTTATGGCAATTACGAGCAATGACAGACCCATAAGGGAGGGGATTTTACGCCCTACCTTATCCGACAAAAGTCCTGCAGGATAGCTGAAAGCGGCATAAGCTGCTGTTATTGCCACCATAACCATGGCAACATGAAAAACTGTCATGCCTAAGTTCACCATGTAGCTGGGTAATAAGACGGTTATGACACCCATTATAAACCACTGAGAAAAGATAGCGGCATAAGAGGCTATATTTGCCTTCCTTGTTGCTATTACGCCTATTTTTTTAAAATCTATACTTTCAGCTTTGCCCTTCGCTTCAGTTTGAGGAAGCAGAAATGCCAGAATTACAGCAGCTAGTAACAGCGCGCTCCCGGTGTAGAAAACCATATTAAATCCGGCCGGGTTACGCATGATGATTCCACATATCATCATTCCAATAAGCGGAGCCAGGCCCATGGCTATCGCATAAAATCCCATACCTCTCCCTCTTTTCTCCGTTGGGGAATAATCAGCAACCATAGACGCAGTTGCCAGTCCTAAGACTGCTCCAGCAAGTCCATGAAGTCCTCTGACAACAAGAAGCTGTAGGGAAGTACTGCATAATGAGTAAAGAAACATGCATATGGCATCGCCGACAAGTCCAAGGATCAGGGGAATTTTGCGACCAAACTTATCGACTAATGGACCAAACACAATGTTCGCTGGCGTATTTATAATGGAATACATACCAATGATAAATCCAGCGATAGCCACGGTAGCACCTACACCATCGGCGTAAAGCCGCATTATAGGAACGGTCAACTGTGTATCAATAAATCCGAGGAAAGTAATGCCGAAAACCAGGGGGAGTATTCTCTTTATAGAAGTATCATTCATCAGCTTTAATCGTCCTTTCCCATTCAGCCAGCCATTTCCTCAAGCACGCCGCCGGCTAATTCACCACCAGGCAAGACATATTGTGTCTACCCCTTTAGTGATGAAAAACAGGCACTTCTATTTTGGTTGGCTGTGGAGTCCTCATGCACTCTTCAGCTAGCTTCCCAATCCCCATAGCATGTTGCTGAGACATGTAGTCGTAATAATGCATGCCTTTCAGTGTTAATTTAAGGAAAGAGTCTTTGCATTCTATCAGGTGAGCGAGCTCCATTTGGCGAACCATACCCTTGAGTGCGTCTACCTTTTCCATATCTTGTCCAAACCGGTCCCTAAAACTTGCCCTGTCCACGCCGAGTTCCCCTGTCATTCTAAGGGAAAACCAGCGCACCATCTCCTCCGACGGAGTGAACTTTTTGCCCACGGCGATAGGCAAGTGTCCACGGTTAACGGCAGCGATATAGGCATCCGGAGAATGAATATTGCAATACTGATGGTGATTAATCATGGAGAATGCCGCCGCTCCTACCCCAATGTACTCAGGGAAGAGAGCCTCAACGCTGACAAACGGCTTTTTCTGCCTGAGTTTGGCATAGGTGTATAGTCGGTCATGATAGTAACCAGCATGCTCTAAGAATTCTATAGCTATTTCATACATCTGTTCGTTTGTTTCCCGGTCAGCCTGCGGGGGTATCTTAGCGGTCTTGAGTTCATCATAGAGTTGAGTGTAACTGAAAGGAATAAGAGGATACACTGAGATTTCGGGGACTTTTAGTTCCACAGCGGTATGCAACTCCTTTTCCCAATCGGATAGACCTTGCCCGGGCAGATTATATAGCAAGTCGATATTTAAACGGGAAAAGCCGACTTCCTGAGCTAACTTAATAGCCCGAACCGAGGTATTAGCTTTCTGCGCCCGTCCAATAACCTTAAGAAAATGACCACTAAAGGATTGAACGCCAAGGCTTATCCTATTCACACCCAGGTCAAGCAGAGTCCTGAGCTTCCTCTCATCCACAGTATTCGGGTTTGCTTCAATAGCTATATCAGCATCAGGGGCGATTTCAAGGCTTTCCCGGCAATGTAAGATGAGTTCCGCCAGTTGGTTGCCAGTCAGTGAAGTCGGTGTGCCGCCGCCCATATAAATTCCAGGGACGACAGCACCAGGCACGAGCTTTGCATAAGCTGCTATTTCCTTCTTTAGCGCTTCCAGGTAACGACTCACCATCTCCCGCTGCCATAAAACCTTGTTAAAAGGACAGTACTTACAGATGCCTTTGCAAAATGGTATTTGGATGTGAAGACCAACACTTTTGGCATGCCAGCCACGCCAGATTGTGGCTGGTTCCATCCTGGTGTATAAATAGCTCTTCTGGTGACTTCTGGCTTTCAAGCCGATGCCTTCCTATTTCGTAAATTACAAATTCAGCCTATCCAGCTTTCCTTTATTTTTTATAATCTAGCTCTGCGCTGATTTCGCCTCAATCAACGCTAAAACAGCACTATAGCCGCAGTTGGCATTAAATATGCAGTATATCACGTCAGGGCTGCCTTAGTGCATTCTTAGCGATTTTTGAGCATCTGCTCGAAGTCAGAAAATAAGATGCTTGGCCTTACGCCTGAAGTAATAAATGACACATGCTACAAGCAATATTCCAACAAGAATGCTGACAATCAATCCTACACTGGTACCAGCTTCTACCTCTTCCCCTGTCGATACCAGAAGGCGGATATAATAATTCACCACCAAAAATTCCCTTTCTTCAGGAGCAACCCTCAGCCATATCTCCCAATCCTTGCCCGTCCATTTTTGATTTGGCGGTACGGCAACTGTGACTTTCGCCTTAGCCTCGGAGTTGGCTCCCACCTCAACACTTTGGGGAGAGAAACTTATCCAGCTCTCATCGGGAAATTCAGCTCTCCCCTCCCTTCTTTCTGATTCCCCAGGGTTATAAGTAGTTAACGTGAAAACATGATTCACGTCCTCCTTATTATGAATAGTAAGGTTGAATTGAGTTACTTCACCAGGAGACAGGTTATCTATCTCTATCTCTACTGGCGATACACTGAAGCTCTGAGCTTGAACTATAGCAGGGAACAGGACAACTGTAATTAACAGAACTGCAGCAAGCCAGAACAGGTACTTGCTCTGCCGCACCATCAGGCAACTACCGCACTTATGGTGACATGGGTTTGCACTATTGCACTACCAACCGAGAAGTAACCTGTCCCACCCTTGGTAAAATCAGGTTGAGGAGTTAGCAATTTTAATCCAAATTGCTTGCTGTCGCCTGGTCCCAGTGTGCCGGAGTAAAATGAAGTTTGTCCTTTAGTAATGGGGATATAACTTTCCCCTCCGTCTGGCTTAAACCATAGCACATACACCTTTATATCATTTTGTGCATTGCTGCTCAGTGTCCAGTTATATGCACCAGGATCATCTGCCCAAACAGCGTCCTCACCCGTAACATAGGTATTGATAGCACAGGTGCTAGTAGAGTCAACAGTCAAGTTGAACTGTGTTAGGTCTGTTGTATTTACTGTGTTTGGGGTTACAGTTCCAAAGCTCCAATTTGCTGGGGTTAGATTGATGGAGAACTCCATAGCTCCAGTCATATTAAGGGTTATAGTGCCACTATCCTGCGCTGTTGCTGGTAAACACGGAATTAAAGCCAGGATGCCAGCCAGTAAAATACCCATAATACCCAACTTCATTTCCTTTTTCATCAGATTAACTTCAAATCATTTCATCAGGCAGCCACTGCACTCAGGGTAATATTGGCTTCCATTGTCCTGCCGCCAATAAATTGAGTAGGAGTTAGCAACTTCAGACCAAATTGCTGTGTATCATCGTGCTTCGCAAGATTTAATGGCTCGCCATCTCTCATCCATTTCATTGAAGCTAGATCTTTGGTAACAAGGGTGTAGCTATCCGCTGTGTCACCCTTTATGTGATACCAAAGTGCGTAGACATTTTTGCCGTTATCGCCTGTACTGCCTAGAGTCCACTTTTTGGAAGGATCACTGACCCATTTAGCATCATCCCCCTTAATGAACATAGTCACATTAGTGTTCCCCACGTTGGTTATAGTACACCAACTTGCCGGTAGGTCGGTTTTATATGTAGTATTTAAGCTCACGTCCTCCTCCCCCTCCACCCTCCATTCTACTTGATCTAAACTGATACCCATCACCGATTCTGTGTTCATGGTAATGGTTGTTTCCCCATTGCTGTTACCCTCAGCCACCACCGGCAAATAAGGAATCCCAGCCAAGATAATAGCTAACAGAATGGTTATAACTCTTATCTTCATTTGCTGCATCGTTAATTTGCGCAGAACTTCTTTGCAGAACTTCTTTATGGTAGGCAATTTGCCATCACTGCGTCAATACTTTAAGGCTTTATTATGAACTTCGTGGAGGAATTTAATCTAGCGAACAACCGCTATAATAGCCAGACATCCAGGCACATGGTGACAAAGATGATGCCAAGATAGGGGAAGGCGGTCAGCTTATATACCTGCCACGCCGATTTTGAGCTCTGCGAGCTTAGGAATTAATCTGTCCTCCCGCATTATTTTCTTCCACTTTTTGAATTTGCCCACTGCAACAGCATAGTTCTGATCAGTCTCTTAGCTTCTGAAAGAGTCATAGGCTTTGCCGGTGGCTTATATTTCTTGCTAGCATGCCGAGCAGCGTCTCCGATAGCATCTCTGCTCTGAGCTGTTTGCGTAAACCGATTGATGTCGTGATTAGACACCCAACCTTTAATCTGCTCCTTACCCACGTCGCCCATTATGATTTCATAAGCTTTATATAAACTAATCCACGTGCCATCTGCATAGAAATTAATCGCCTCAGCAATTTCATTGTGTTTTAGGGTTGCTTTGAGTAAAGATTCAGTGCTGTTTGGCTGAGTGCTGACTTTTTCAGACCCATTGCTGGCAATGACCGAAAGTACCGCCGTGGCTTTTGAGCGCAATGTAAGGCTTTCTTTTAAAAAAACGTAAATGTGTCGTTTGCCATCATCATCGACCTGGATTACGCCACCTTCGGAGACGTCTAGAAAGTTATTCCTGTGCAACTTTGCTATTGGGTTGATGAGTTTAATGAGTGCTTTTCCCTGCTCACGAACCTCGTCTGCGGAAGTCAAGGAATTAAGCTTACTCGACTCTAGATAAAAGGAACCCTTTTCCTCCACTACTTTGGCTTCAGGTAAACGGAACAGGTTTGGAAGGTCTTCTAAATCAAATCGGTCACCTTTGAGTCTGAGTAACCATTTAGCCATAGTCAAACCTTTGTGTACGCTTTCGCCTAGCTCGTTATTATACGAATTATTTTCATAACATCAAACTAATATTGCATAATATAACATATATGGTATATTATGGTACGTTGTAGTACATGGTGGAAATGATCTAGATGAGGCGGGCAGTGAAATGACGAACAAGAAGGCTACAAATTATGAAGAATTTGAGGCGGAATTACTCAAAAAGCCGCAAATTCGCAAGGAATACGAGGCTTTAAAGCCTAAATATGACATGATACGGAGTTTAATAGAACGTAGAAGTCAATTGCATATTAGTCAAACACAACTTGCGAAGATGATTGGGACAAGACAACCTGCTATATCTAGATTAGAAAAAGGCGATTATAACACTACGCTCAGCACATTTTTTAAGGTAGCGAGTGCTCTCAATTTGGATATTTCCTTGAAGGCGCAGAGGGTATGGAGGTGTGCCCACCCCAGAAGAGATGCTTAGTTTGGAAACAATATAGCGGAGAATAGCATGGATTCTAATATAGCTATAGCTATAGCTGTGGCAGGTATAGCAGGCACGCTACTAGGTGTCGTGGTCAGTGCCATAGGCACCTACCTTTTGCAAAAAAGAACATCAGAAAGGCAAAGGAAATGGGCATTGGAGGATGGAGAAAGAAGGAAAGGGCACGAACGTGAAACAGAGCAAAGGAGAATAAAACGAGAACTATTATGCAAGAGGCTTGATGTCTTGGAAGAGTCAATCAAGATAATGATGAACCACATCAGCAGTACAGTTGGTCGAGAGCTAGGGGTACCGATGTACGATGACAGTGCTGAATTGAAGGAACAAGGAAAACGACTTCAAAGCATTAGAGGTGAAGCAAGGGCAGCTCTTGTCGCCTTAGAGTCGAAAAAGTTACTGGAAGATTGGAGAGCCATAACTTCCGCATATTCGGACCTAGGGGAGACAGGTACAGTAGACTCTGAGTCATGGAACAAAGTGCAGAAGGCCTACATAGAGATAATTAAGCTCACAGATGAAATGAGGGCGCAAGTCTAACCGGATAGGTTGAATTTTTAGGGTGGCTGAAGTTCTACACATAGCGTTTAACATAAAGCTTCGCTCTTCCCTACATTAAGTGAGTCACCGACCAGGAGGAAAATCGGAACTCTTGCTTTACGAGAAAACAAGTAGAGAGCGTAATGAGGTAATTCACGGTTTACATGCTATGATTATCAGGCGCGGTAAATCCTCAGACAGTTTTGGGATGGGGTGTTGCGAGTCGTTGAAATCCCCCCAAGCAGTTGGCTGAACCTTGAGGTTCGTATTCTGTTCAATTAGGCTCTTAATGTCCTTATAGTCATACAAATAACATCGTAAAATAATATCATCTTCCTTTCTGCGACGGTCGAGAAAAGAATACGTAACACAACGCTCTCGTTTCCAATGTAGAAACTCCTCTTTTAGTATAGACTCTCCTGCAAACCCCGTTTTGGTGGGGAGACGAAATCGATCCCGACCTTGTTTTTTGAGGATGAAGTATTCGGGGTTGTCGAGGTCGAGGAGAAATCTGCCGCCAGATACTAAAGATCGACTCACGTTTTGGAGCACCTTCACATTATCTTCCTCATCCTCAAAGTAGCCGAAAGAGGTAAAAATATTGATAGCCACATCAAACTCATTTGTGAAATCTATAGCCCTCAGGTCCATGTGCACCCATCTTACAGTAACTCCGCTCTTCTGAGCCCGCTTCTCGGCTTTCTCTAACACTATGGGAGAAAGATCCACTCCAGTCACCCTATATCCTCGCCTTGCAAGCTCAACTGCATGTCGTCCCCATCCACAGGCTGCGTCTAAAATTCTCGGACTCGGTGACGAAGGTGCGGTATGAGGCAAGTTTAGGTAGGTCAAGATTGCAGTGGTTTCTTGAGTTACTGTTTCATCTTTGTACGCGTAAATGCGCATATAATCACGGTTGAATGACCTCTTGTACCAATCCGATGGGACAGTGCTTAGGTTGTTCTTCATATGTACATGCCTCACTTAAAATGAATTGTGGGCTCTTCTGTGTCTTACAAAGTATCTAGGGGGTGGATTTTTCATATGGTGTGCTAACATCAATTAATTTTTTCATCCTCTTCGTAATCAGATCGACGTTATCTGGCTCAACCCAGATCCAGAGTCCGAGCAATTCTTCTCGATCAAACGTCATCTCATATTCGGCCGCTAAGCGACCCTGGATAAGGAACATGTCCCGTCTCAAATCCGCCTCAACTCGTGGTGCTATGGCCGTGAATACATGGATGCCCTTTGAGAGATGATTATCCATTTCCGCCATGTTTCTGGCATCTTGGCAAGCAGCATCATCGTCGTAGAGAAAAATGCGAGAAACCGTAACCTTTCGTTCCTTACTGAGGCGCTCTTGCTCCCGCAAGTATCTCCTGGCTGCTGCCGTATCCCAAAACTCTGGCGTCTTAATGTAGCTGGTAGCGAAGATCTTGTCGTTTGGTTCGGCGAGCAGAAGCAATTCGCTGGCATAGTCTATTAGGCTCATATTGCGAATATGCAGTGTGCCTTTAACAGCATCTCTACTAAGCACTAAAGTATGATCTAGATGATTATCAAGAAACGACATCAGAAAAAGTTTATTTTTTGTGAATACATCATAGAAGTTTTCAGCTAACTCAGGGAGTACACTCTTTAGTTTGTTGTCACTCAATACGGGCCGGGAAAACGTCAATACGCTATACATCTCCTGTGAGAGACCCTGAATTTGATTCTGTGTATTACTCATCTGGTCAAAGAGGTTACCCATGCGCTTCTCTATTCTTTGTTCATAGCGCAACGCCAATATCGTAATGGCGAAAGCAGCACTAGCAATAAGGACAGAAACAACTGCCATAATTGTTGTCATATTCATAGTAATAGTTGTTTTCCACCAGTGCTGTTATCTTCAGCCATCACCGGCAAGTAAGCAATCGCAGCCAGAATAACAGCTGCCAGAATAGTTACAACGGCAATCTTCTCCCGCCTCATTGCTAGTTTGCCCAAGACTTCTCTATGGTAGGCAATTTGCCATCACTGCGTCAATACTTTAGGGCTTTATTGTGAACTTCGTGAAGAAATTTAATCTAGCGAACAGCCACTACAGCAGCCAGGCATCCAGGCACATGGTGATAAAGATAATGCCAAGATAGGGAAAGGCGGTCAGCTTATATACCTGCCACGCCGATTTTGAGCTCTGAGAGCTTAACAGGCGAAGACAGGCAGTAACCAGCAAGACGCCCAGGATATTGGCCACCACCAGATAGAACAGGTCGAAATGGCCGGCAAAGAAAACAAAGATGGAACTCCCGTAGAGGAGAAGGGACAAGCCAAAGAGCAACTTTACCGACTTATTAACCTCCCAGTCCAGGGGAAAATAACGCAGCCCGGCCTGGCGATAATCATCGCGATAAGCAACCATTACGCTCCATACATGCAGGGGAATCCAGACAGCAACCAAAAGGCAAATAGATAGAATTTGAAGGTCAAATACCGGTCTTATGGCAAACCAACCGATGAGCACGGGTACACAGCCTGCGATTATCCCCAGGAAAACTTCCAGAGAGGTTTTCCTCCACAGCGCTGCGGCTACAACACCAATGACTCCAAACATGAAGCACCAGGGATTGACAACCAAGGCTAAGATTAGCCCTATAACTATCAAGGCGATAATCAACGGGAGCGATTTTTCCGGGGGATAAATGCGTCTTGATGGCAACGCTCTAAGACAGGTCCGGCGCATTTTAGCATCGATATCGCGGTCAAGATAATTGGTGAGCCCGTTACATCCCGGGATTCCGCAGGCAATAGCGATTGCAGCCAGAATAAACTCCCGAAAAGGGAAAACACCTCCAGCGGCGATAATGCCCCCCGAAGCAATCAGGGCAGCGATAGCGCCCATGAGAAAATGCAACCCCGATTCCCGGGGCTTCAATACCTCAATGTAATTCCAGACAAGTTTTGCCCTGCTGGCACCAACTGAATTCATCGTTGGGATAGCTCTTCGAGGACAGCCATGACATCCTGCTGTGGTACATTGGCGCGAATCGCTGTCTTACCTATATCTTCCAGAAGAACCCAGCGGATTTTCTTTGCCCTCGTTTTCTTGTCCACCTCCATAGCCTCAGCTATTTCAGCCAGACCTGTACTGGAAAAACTAGTGGGCAAACCAAATTTCTGCAACAGGGACTGCTGCCGCTTAACTACATTGGCAGGTAAAATGCCTGACTTCTGGCTGAGTTTCGCCGCTCCCATCATGCCGATAGCCACTGCTTCACCGTGTAAGAACTGACTGTATCGAGTAGCTGCCTCCAATCCATGGGCAACAGTATGTCCATAGTTCAGGATAATGCGCTGTCCCCTTTCTTTCTCATCCTGGCTGACGACCTGTGCTTTCAGGCTTGCACTGCGTATAATTGCTTTGCTGACCACATCCTGCTCCAGCTTTATCAACCTGCCGGCGTTGGACTCCAGAAATTCGAAGAACTCTTTATCCAGTATCAGCCCGTATTTAACGACCTCAGCCCAGCCTGAGGTTAACTCGCGTTTGGGCAGAGTAGCCAGAGTCTGAGTATCAGCTAAAACGAAATTGGGCTGATAGAAGGCGCCAATGAGGTTCTTACCCTCATGGTGGTTAACCGCTACTTTACCTCCAATACTGGCATCAACCATAGCTACCAGGCTGGTAGGCACCTGTACCCATGGAATGCCACGCAAATAAGTGGCTGCCACAAAGCCGGCTAAATCACCAATCATCCCACCACCCAGCGCGATAAGTATATCGTCCCGCTCCACCCGTTTCTTTATTAGAAAGTTATAAATATCTATTGCTGTGTTTATGCTCTTGCTTTCTTCACCCGGCGGTACCACAAATGAGTTAACCGCAAAACCAGCAGCTTTTAAGATTTCCTGAACCCTATCCCCATAGAGACGAGAAACATTCCCATCGCTAATCACAATAGCTACCCGGGATGAGCCAACTTTTTTCAACTTCTCTCCAAGCCTACCCAATGAGCCATAGCCGACAAAGATGGGACATCTTTGAGTGGCTGTTTCCACCCAGCAAGCAACGTCCTCAGCAACATCATTACCAGCCTTTGCTTTCTCTGTCATTGCGAGCCGAAGGCGTGGCAATCCTGGTGGGGCATGAGATTGCTTCGTCGCTGCGCTCCTCGCAATGACAGGGGGGGTGTCATTGCGAGCCCTTCCTTTGTCATTGCGAGCATCGCGAAGCAATCTCCAACCCTTTACTACCTCTTTGGCCACATCATCAATGCTTAAATCATCCGTATTAATCACCAGGTCAACATCATCGTAATAAGGTTGTCTTTGAGCTTTAAGCTGCCTGATATGCTCCAAAGGGTTATCACCTTTTAGAAGAGGACGAATCTCAGAACCATGACTACTTTCCTGAAACAGCCGCTGGTAAATTGTCTCCGGTCTAGCTTCAAGGCACACAATGAACCCATTCCGGGCAAGTTTGGCGCGATTTTGTGGGTCAACGATGGCGCCGCCACCGGTAGCGATAACTCTGTGACTATGCCGGGAGGCTCTCTTTATAGCTTCCCTTTCCAGTTTTCGGAATTTCCCCTCCCCATCGCTGCTGAAGATTTCAGCAATGGGCTTTTTTGCCAGGCTGACTATTTCATTATCGGTATCAATAAAATCCCAGCCTAATTGTCCAGCTATCTCCCTGGCTACTAAGGATTTCCCGGTCCCTGAAAACCCCGTGATAATGATATTGCTTGGTTGGCGGTTCATGACTTCCAAAGCGATATGCCACTCAAATAACCTCGGTAATTTGGCAGGGTTTCCTTTAAGCTGTCGCCGCCGAATTTCTTCAGGCAGGCATCAGCGAGAACTATGGCTAGCATTGCCTCAGCAATTACCCCCGCAGCAGGAACAACACAAATATCGCTGCGCTCATAATGAGCTTTAGCTTTTTTGCCAGTACGCAAATCAATGGAATCCAGTGGCTTAGCCAGAGTAGCGATAGGTTTAACTACGGCTCTGACCACTATATCCTCGCCATTGCTTATACCACCCTCAATGCCCCCAGCATGATTGGTAGGGCGATACCAGGGAAGAGATTGCTTCGCTGCCTCTTCGTTTCGCTCAGAGCTTCGGCTCGCAATGACAGAAGGACTCGGCTCTATGATGTCATGAGCCTGCGAACCTTTGAGTTCAGACAAGGCAAAACCATCCCCTATTTCCACACCTTTTACAGCGTTAATGCTCATTATCGCCCGGGCAATTTTGCCATCAAGACGGCGGTCCCAGTGAACGTGGCTACCTAAACCTACAGGGATTGCTGAGGCAATCACCTCAAAAATGCCACCCAGCGTATCTCCTTCAGCCTTGGCCTTATCAATAGCAGCTATCATTTCCTTTTCCAACTTAGCATCAGAACAGCGAACAGGAGAGGCTTCCACCCGTTGCCAATCTATAGAGATTGCTTCGCCTTGCTTGTCCTGAGCGAGATTCTTCGGTCGCTTCGCTCCCTCAGAATGACGGGAAGCGAAGAGCTCATAATGACATTCCCCAATGGCTACGGTGTGGCTATGAATAGTAATACCAAGCTCTTCTAAAAATCTTTTGGCTATTGCTCCAACAGCTACTCTGGCTGCCGTTTCTCGAGCGCTAGCTCGCTCCATAATTGGTCTGATATCGCTAATTCCATACTTAACGACTCCAGCGAGGTCAGCATGGCCTGGACGAGGAGAGGATACCGTCTCGGCCTCCCACTCTCGCCAATCATTGTTGTAGATAAGCAATGCAATCGGACTTCCTGTGGTAAGCCCACGCCAAAGTCCCGAGATAATCTCAACCTTATCTTCCTCAATCTTCATCCGGGAACTACGCCCATAGCCTGCCTGACGGCGTCTTAATTCCCTGTCGATATATTCGGTCTGTAACGGCAAGCCGCTCAGCATGCCATCAATTATGGCGGTCAAGCCCTTTCCATGGGATTCACCAGCGGTGATAAAGTGAAATCGTTCCATCAGCTTCCCTTATAGTCAGGCACAAAACTATTTATAATCTCACTTGCTTTCATGCAATGTCAAATCCCCCTTACTCCCCCTTTTCTAAAGGGGGATTTAGAGGGATTTTTATACGAAGTTATGCGGGATACTATAATTATCACTTCCATTCAGGGAGAGGCGCGATATCGAGGCTGAGGATAAGCATGGGTTAATGTTTCCAGTAAAACAATATCCTGCCCGCTTAACCCCAGCAGTCTTAACTTAAGCAGGCTGCTTAATTCAGATGAGCTTAACTCAAAAAGCTCGCTTAAGATGGAAATCGACCTGGGTTTATAATATTCCACCTTTGGAGATACAGCTCCGGATAACTCCGTTGCCACTTCCACTGCTTTATCTAATCCACCTAATTCATCCACCAGGCCAAGTTCCTCAGCCTCAACACCGGTATAAAGCTGTCCTGTAGCCAAGCTCCTTACCTCTTCCTTGTCCATTCCCCTGCCTTCAGCAACAACGGCGATGAATTGCTCATAATATTCATCAACCAGATGTTGCATGATTTCCTGCTCCTCAGGTGTCAGGTTTCTATACCCGGCATACATATCCTTATGCTCACCACCGGTGAAAGTCTGCATCTCAATACCCAGCTTGTCGAACAAACCCTTGAGGTTTGGTATCTGGGCAATAACTCCAATGCTTCCAGTCAGCGTGCCAGAAAGAGCTACTATTTTGTCCGCCTCGCATGAAATGTAATAGCCGCCAGAAGCAGCCATTGACCCCATGCTGACCACAACAGGCTTGGATTGCTTGGCCTGTTCTATCTCCTCCAGAATTTCCTGACAGGGCGCTACTTCGCCACCTGGACTGTCTACACGTAGAATAACTGCCTTTACTGCACTATCGCCCTCCGCTCTCTTTAATTGTTCCCTTACCAGCTCCGGAGTAATAACTTGACCATACATAAACGATCCACTTGTGCCGGTAATAGCACCGGTGAGTGGAATGACTGCAATTTTATCCCCGCCAACTCCGCTGGGTACCAAAGTGCAGCTAACTGGAATTAGCATTGCCAGAACCAGTACCACCGCTACTCCAATAATAGCCATTCTCCCCTTTTTCATTTCTCCTCTCCTTACGGCATCTCTTCAAGCCTTGTAGGCATTATGTCAACTAACCGTTCCCTTAATCCAAAGTTTTGTTCCCTGATATAGTAACACAGCCAAAATATTGGAAAAAGGCGATGTTACATATAAAGGAGTGCTAAAACTTGCTTTAAACTTATAGTAAGTCCTCGAACTTCAGCATACTCAGGTCTGGAACAACGATGTCTGCTCCAGCCCGACGCAAGGCACTTTCCTCACCAATACGCAGTACACCAACAGCATAATAGCCGAGGGACTTTGCCGCCTCTACTCCCGAAGGAGCATCCTCGAATACCACAAACTTCCTTATCTTTTCCTGGGACAAAGCATTCAATTGCTCAGCGGCAAACTTTTGCATAGCTTCCTTACCACCGACATCAAGACCGCAGGCATCAACATCGAATATGGAATAAAGGCTATCTTCTTCATTCAAAACACCAAAATCATCCCCTATCTCGTCTACTATTCGCTCTCTTGAAACACCGAGCAACATACCTTTAGCATTTTTGGACGCCGATGCTGCGGCTTCCCATATTCCAATACTTTTCGCTTTTAACAGCAATGGGATTGCATCCCCAAATAGTTTGAACTTTCCTTTCTTTATAAACTCTTTTATGAGGGTATTTTTCTCACTGCAATACTTCTCCAGAAGCTTAGCCTTCTCCTCCTCTGTGACTGCTCCAAGTCGCTCATATACACCATTTAACTGCAATATATTGTTCCCCCCCTCGTATCGAGGTCTGGAAGCCACGTGAGTGAAGTAAAAATCTGAGCTCAGTTCTTTTATGTGCCATGGCTCTTTCATCGCTGTGACACGCCAAGCCTCTTCATGAGGGCTATCTACGACAATGCCATCGATATCCCAGATGAAACCAACGTCCTTTGGGAGATTCATTTTCATTTGGCCACTGTCGTTAATTTACCGGCTCCAATATAGCATGCTTTGTTATAAATGCTCATCGGCAGCTTGATTTTCTTATTCCTTGAGCTTAAAAGTACCTCCACTTTATCTCCGGATACCCAAAAGCTAATATTGTTCCCTCTCCAAATCAGCTTGAATTCCAGACTCTGCCAGTTTCGCGGTAACCTGGGATTTATGGAAAGTATGTCTCCCTTTACTCTCACCCCGGCGAAGCCATTAATTACTAGCTGCCAGATACCCCCTAAGGACGCAGCATGCATGCCCAACTCAGTATTACCAAAATAGTCTTTAAGGTCACCATTTACTGCATAGCGGAAATATTTATATGCCTTGTCAATATCGTTTAGGTCAGCAGCGAGAATAGCGTATATACACGGGCTAAGCGATGATAAATGAGTCGTCCGAGCGTCATAGTAATCAAAATTCGTCTTTTTAATGTCCGCAGTGAAATCATCGGGGAATAAATGCAGTAGCAACATGACATCTGCTTGTTTCACCAATTGAGTGTGCTTTAGCTCTTCTTCATCTTTGGAATATATCGGCATACCTTTTTCATCCCATTGTTCAATAACGTCGTTTCTTTTCCCAAAATAACCCTGAAACTCCTCGATCAATCCATTTTTACCAATTAGAAACATAATCTTATTGCCAATGTCTCTCCATTTCTCTACCTCGTTCTGGCTTAAATCCATCTTTTTAGATAACTTTTTCAGACGGTTTGGATGCATCTCCAGAAATTTGGTGTGAAGCTCAGCGGCATACAGTAGATTCCATCGTGCCAGGTAGTTGGTGTAAGAATTGTTATCAACACCTTTATGATATTCATCGGGACCGGTCACTTCTTTCACCTCGTATAGAGAAAGATTTTCATTATAGCTAACGCGACTTGCCCAAAATCGTGCCGTTTCAAATATCAGTTCAGCACCATAATCCAACATAAATTTATCGTCCTTAGTTACCCCATAATATGTCGCAACAGCATAAGCTATGTCACTTACGATATGATGCTGTATTTGCCTGGTGTATACCTCAATCAGGACTCCATCCGGCCCCCTCCACCACTTAGGAGTTTCGTCCTCACCGCTAGCCGCCGATTCCCAGGGGAATAGTGCTCCTTTATATTTTTCGAGTTTTGCTTTAACCCTTGCTTGACTCAACCGACGATATCGATAAAGCAATAAATTTCTGGCAATCTCTGGCTGGGTATATATGAAGAAAGGAAGTATATAGATTTCAGTATCCCAGAATATATGTCCCTTATACCACTCGCCAGACAGCGACTTGGCAGCAATGCTCACATCCAGGTCTTCAGGCGGCGCCGCTATCAGCAGGTGATATATATTGAACCTGATTGCCTTCTGTGCTGGTGAGTCGCCTTCTATGCTGATGTCGCAATCCCGCCACCTGCTATTCCAGGCTGTTACATGCCTCCTTAATAAGCGGGAAAACCCGTGCTCCCGGGCAGATTCTACTCCATCAAGGCAGGCTGCCCGGACATCGCCTTCGAGGTCACGCGAGGTGTATATGGAAATATACTCGTTAACTCTATACCTCTCTCCCTTCCGAGCATCGAAGCAAGATTCTCTTACTACAGATTCTCCATTGATATAGCATTTCGTCTCCACCACAGATTGAAGTTTTCCTGTCCCCACATCGTCGGCACTGGCTATGCCAATCAATATCCCGGAATCCTCGGTCCCTGCCTCTAAATATAACCTGCCATTTCCTGCATCTGCTGTCCGGGTAACAGCATAATGCTTTATTGGTTCTCCTACAGCTTGAATCTCGTTCTTCGTTGTTCCGTCTATGGTGCGTTTAATAACTACATGAGCATCGCCATCCAGCGCCCTGAAAGAGAATGTCATCACCGCCAGGTGCATATCCCTCAGACTGAGAAAACGCAGGGATTCATATTCATACCTCTTTCCAGCATGGGCAAAGACAGTGTGCCTCGAAAGCGTCGCTTTCTTCATATCCAGCACTCTGCGATGCTCAATAACCTCCATCTTATCCATAGACACCTTTTTGCCATCCACATATATCTCCAGGCAAAGAGGATTCGGGATGTTAACAATTTCCGCAGCTTTCCCTTTGCCCTGGTCGTATATGCCGGCGATATAAGTGCCTGGATATCCTCCTCGATAACCCTCCTCCAGAGTGCCTCTCACGCCAATGTAGCCATTTCCCAGGGTGAAGAGGGTCTCCCGAAAGCGTATTTCTTCCCCGCTAATATCGTCCTCAAATATAGCCCAATCTTCAGCTAATGGTCTTGGAAACATAGACTACCACCTGTGCTTTTACTTACCGCCCAGCACCTCTGTATACACCTTCTCGTAGCCATCCACCATAGCGTCGGCAGTGAACATCTTTTCCACCCTCTCACGGCATTTTCGGGGGTTAATTTCGTTAACATGCTTTACGGCATCTACAAATTCGTCCATCGTTTCCACTACGAAGCCGGTCTCGTTATGGGCAACAACCTCCGGCGCCGCCCCCCTTTTGAAGGTCACCACCGGGGTGCCACATGCCATTGCCTCGGCCATAGTAATTCCAAACGGCTCATCCCACTGTATGGGATACAGATACGCTTTCCCCCGGGAAAGCATCTCCATTTTCTCCTTACTCCACTGTCCAACTTCGCCGATGAATTTAATCTTATCGCTGAGATGCGGCTTTATATACTGGTCAAAGTAGCTGCGCTCGGCTTTTTCATTGAGTTTGCCCGCCAGGACTAGCTTCAGCCCGAGCCTTTCTGCTACCTCACATGCCAGGTGAGGTGCTTTTCCATCATTGAACCTCCCGATATAGAAGAAAAAGTCTTCCTTTTCCTCGGAGAAGGGATACTTGGGAAAATTTACTCCGTTGTAAACCGTGGCACTATAATTCAGGTCCGGGAAGCAAGTTTGTTGATAGTTACTTATGGTAACGAAATGTATTCCTGGATAATTTTTGAACAGGCTATAAAATCCCTTGTTCCCTTCGTCAAACGCACTGTGCAGGGTATGAACCACGGGGATATCCATAAATGCGGTAGAGCAAAGCCCTTCCTTCCAGGTATTGTCGTGTATTATGTCGTATCCACCCCGGGATATCTCAATATACGACGCCAGTGAATGCGTAACTGCTATGTTCAGAAAGTTCGATGGCGCATCATCCAGATAGGATTTCATCTCCTTATCAAAGACAGTAAATTTATTTGCCTTTGTTACCGAGTCTGCTACGGTAAACAGGGTAACCTCATGACCTTTGTCAACGAGTCCATCCGCCCATAGACTAACAAGAACTTCGATGCCCCCGTATCCTTTTGGCGGCACCTCAAACCACGGTGGTACAACAATAGCAATTCTCATCGTATATCTCCCTTAGCTTGATATAATATTCGGTAACATCTTACCTACGGTATTCCATGAAGGGCTTCCACAGCTTTATTAAACATTATGTCAACTGGAGCCTTCTTACCTGTCCATAGCTCGAAGGAAGCCGCCCCCTGATATACTAGCATAGGTAACCCACCAAGAATATTCGCTTTTGCTTGCTGGGCTAGCTGTAATAGCGGTGTCAGCCGGGGATTGAATACCAGGTCATAGACCAGAACGCCTTGGGGAATTACATCGCTGGAGAGAGGCGATTGTTCCTGCTGAGGGCTATATTTCATTCCTATGGTAGTGCAATGGACTATTAACCGGCAGCGCTCAAAGGTATCAGCGGAATTTACGCTTTGCCAGGGCAAGACAGCGATTCTGGTTTTCAAGCCAGCTCGAGCTACATAGCGATTTATATGCTCGGCCAGGGCTTTGGACTTATCCAGTATCCCATCCATAATAGTGAGTGAACTTACCTTGTTCTGCACCAGGGAAAAACAGACCGCCCTGGCAGCCCCACCAGCACCTAAAATTGTCGCATCCTTGCCTTCAGGTTCAAATTTACCTTCACTGCGCAATGCGTTGATAAATCCATGAGCATCCGTGTTGAAACCAACAAGCTTATCATCTCGCTTCGCTATGGTATTAACCGCCCCAATCAAGCTTGCCAGCTCATCAATCTCATCCAGCAGGGGTAACACCGTTTCCTTGTAAGGCGTGGTTACGTTGGCTCCTAAATTTTCATGTTCCCTCAACCCGGCTACCCTGGAGCCAAGTTTCCCCGGCCTTGTTTCCCAGAGCTGGTAGCGAATGTCGAGTTGATAGTAATCCAGAGCCGCCTGCTGAAAATAGGGTGAGATAGAGTGCTTAACAGGATAACCAATAAGACCAATAAGCTTTGGCATCGATTTGACTTTTTCCTGCTCCCTTAGAAGATATCAAGCTTCACCTTGCGATCTCGGGCTCAGGACTGACTGATATACTGGTATCTTACCGGGCCATCGATAGTGCAATAGACATGCCTGCCCTCACTCGCCTGATGCAGCACTGGCTTGACCAGGTCATCGGAAATCCTGACCAGGTCATCCAGCGAGCTTAAGAGTATGACTGTCTCACCGGGCTTTATCTCAGGCAATTCCTCAATATCCATCAGCACCTGTTTATATTTCTTTCTTGCTCGGGCAGCCTCAACCTCAGCGGGGCTAATTTCCGCCACCGGTGCTGGCACAGGTTGAGTACGGCACCAGCCAAAATAGAACAGTGCTAACAGAGCTATTACTGCGCCGCTAATCGACAAGTCCCTTAAATCACCTTCTCCAGGGCTTGACGCTGCAACTTCGCCAATGGAACCTGATTGAGAATAGCTTAGCTCCTTATTCCAGGTAAGGGTGTTGCTAGCCAGCTTCCCCTCCAGAGTTTGAGTATACAGGTCATTTACTACTCCTGAGTCGGTCTGGGCAATAGTGCGGACATCGGCTTTGAGTTTCAGGTTATATGACCCACCGGTCGCACCGGTCTCCGCCTGAATAGCATCAATCACCTCGTTGAAATAGTCTATATCCACGGGGAAGGAAATGGTGAAATCCGCCGGCTGCCTTGTTTTAGGCAGCAGAACCAGTGTCTTGTTCCAGGCACCCGGATTTTCTACTATGGCGGTAATCTCCACCTCCTCCGACCGACTGCTTATCGCCCTGTTGCAGTTAAATTGGTAGGAGAAGCTCGCCTTGATAGTATCGATAATCCTGGGAAAATATACCAGCCCCGGTCCGAGGATTTGAGTGGTTGAGGAATCCTCTGCGGTGGGAAGCCCTTCTGAGCGGAGCACAGTTGCCCCATAAAGCTTATTATTCTTAAGACGCACTTCATAGTCAAACCAGCCTTCCTCCTTATAACTCACTCCTGCTCCGAAGCCGGTATCGCTGCCCTTAAAGTCACCTTGTAGCTCTAAGGTTTTCGTCTTCAGTATAGCAGTGATTTCATGGCTGAAGTCATCCCCGACAACCTTTCCGCTTGCAGTCTTGCCGGTAGTGTGCACCATGGCTTTGATGATGAAGTTTCTCTCAGAACTTGTTACCCCTATATCCTCCTCAATGTCGTCCACCATACTATCAAGGGAATCAAGGGACAGGGGAAAGTCCACCCGGAACTCCTTCCCCTTATGGCTTTCCTCCAGTACCGTTATTTCCTTCTGCCACATCCCCGGGTCCTGCGCAGTTATGGTCACCACGACATTATTGGTGATGCTGGCAGACTCGGTTGAGTCAAATTTGTAGCTGAAAGCCAGCCGAACGTCTTTAATGATATCGCGAAAGAAGACTCGACGTATTTCCTCGCTTTCCGTTTGCTGGATAGAGCTGCCATAAAGCGTATTGGGCTTGAGATACACCAGGTAGTCGAATTGACTACTATGCCCGTAGCTTACGCCGGGAGTTCCTGTTTCACCGGGTGCTGAGAAGGAATAAGCCAATCCGCCCAGTGAAGCCGCCAGCAGAGCGCCAGCCACGGCAAAGCAGGTTATCCTTACCCTCGTTGACCGTACAAATAATTTCCAGACCGGTAATTTCATTAGCTTTGTGCCATTCTAGTAGACAAAGCTGTGAGTGTCAACTGAGGCATATTAGCTAGCCACTTCTAAAGAAGAGCGTTACCCAGCCCAGCCTGGGCACATTGAGCATTACCCTGCCCTTCACCTGTTCCGGGGATACCGGAGCTATATCCGGGTTGTCATTGGCATCTCCCTTGGTTATAAAAAACTTTGAACCCTCCGTTTCTCGAATTTCAATCACCCGATGTATCACCATCATTTCTCCCTGTCGGAACTCGATGATATCGCTCTCCTTGATGGTATCGGGAGATGTCTTGGCTACTATCACCATGTCGCCCAGGTTCAAAGCGGGACTCATACTTCCTCCAGCCACTGTTGAAGGATAGAAGGGCAGAAGACCTAAGGAGAACCACAACAGGGCTAAACCTGCTATGCCAGCCACAGTCCAAGCAACTATAGAGCTTTCCCCCCGAACTCGCCTCTCCCTCCTGGCAATCCTCAATCGCCCTGAAGACAGGCTTTGCACCGCCAGGAAGCCCACGGCGGGCACTATTGTTCCCAGCAGAGCCTTGATTCCCCAGGAAAGGTCAGGCAGTATCGGGCAGAACCACTCAAAGGCTTCCAGAACTCCCCGATAGGCTATGGCAGCCATCGGTCCTCCCAGGAAAGCCAGGAGGCAAGCCAACAGGTTCTCGGCTAACAGTGGAATGCCGTCTCCGCCCAGAAAGGTAACGGCTGCCAGCGGCTCGCCCAGTCCCATGAACCGACCCAGCGGCAGGCTGAGCATAGTGAAAAGCACGGCTACCACCGCCAGAATGAGAATGGTGTGCCGTTTACTAAAGCTATTGATGATGTATGCTCGGCTCAATTCCATCGCCACCAGTGCTGTGCCGGCAAATATCAGGTTGATAAGGATGCCCTGGGGGGTGAATGAGTAAGGGCTCTTGCCAAAACCGCAGAACAGTCCGCCAATAACCAGGCAGAATACCTGAAAACCACCGATCATCAGCGCCAGTTTTGGTAAGTCCTGGCGCAGCTGCCATTTACCTGCGGGCTGAAGACGAGGCAGTCTCAGGATAAAGAAGATTAAGCCGCCCCATATTATGGGCTGCACAACATAGGTAGTTATAAATCCATGACCTATGCGGGGCAGCGCCAGGTTTACCACCAGATATATCGCTGCCAGCAAGCCAAGGATGATATAAGCTGCTCGCCTGGTTTCCATGATGCCTTCAGCTACAACATTCTACATAACACCCTGATAATACACAACGAAGCTGCATCACACTTGTGTTGGGTGGTATGAAAGGCTTTACGACTATTTATGGGTGGCTAACGGGCGTTCCAGTAGTCTATGTCCAGAGTAACTTCAAACTGGTAGGGACGCTCATCATCATCCAGCATCCCCTTCCAGAGATAACAGGCGGTTACAGCTTCGCCGGGCTCAAGCTGTTCAACTACAGGGCTTTCTATTGGCGAGACACAAAGCCACTTGAAGCCAGTCCAGTTAACTCCGGTTATCTTCAGTGGTATCGTCCCGCTGTTATAGGCACGGAAATGCAGGATGCCAGCACAGCACCCGCCGTCAGCGGTAATAACCAGCTTATCTATGTGACCGTTGCCATCGGTATCCACCCCTACGATATCACAATGGTTCAGGCACCCACAGCCGACCTTTGGCAACTTGCCCCGCTCCAGCCTCTTTAATAGCTCATTCGAAGATTGGTAGCCCAGTGAATCTGCCAAGTCTTGCTCTAATCCGCTCAGGCCGCCCTGGCAATAACAGGGAAGACACAGGCAGCAGCAACAATACTGCTCAAACCCGTAATCAAGCTCGCCGGTATTGACTTCGCCCTCGATGGTCAGGGTATCCGTCCAGGCGGCATAGCCAACGCCTGTGCCAGCCAGGCAAATTAGCAATGCAAAACAAATAAGACCTAATTTGCCGAATCCCCTTTTCATCTTCCTATGGTTCATTTCCTAGTCACCATCTATTTTCACGGTAAAGTTGTAAGTTGTGCTCTGCGTTGCGCTATCGTTCACATGCACATCGATGAACCCGTCTGCCTCCTCCCATTGCTTAAGGGTTGTTCCTACAAGGTTTGAAGGTCCAACACTAATGTTAATTGCATCGGGCGCGGTAACATTCACGCTGGTTATGTTAACATCCAGGCTAGCAATATTCTGTATCGTGAAATTTATTCGGCATTTGTAGCCGGGATAGGCGTTGCCGATGGTTACCGTGGCATTCGTGGCGTTAACAACTGCCTCTATCTGACAGGCACAGCAGCCGACATTCTTGTCCTTATCCGGGTCAATCGTTCCCGCTGGGTCGTTACAGGAGCAAGAGGTAAATATCGGGTCTTTATCTCCTGCCTGCTGAATACTGCTGCCCGGCGACATCGCCTGCGAGGAGCAGCCATAGCTGAGCGAAGCACAGCACAGCACCACTACCAGCAGTGCTAGCCATACCCTGTTAGTCACGTTTCTCTTTTCAGCCATTATCTATCTCAGGCTCGATTCAATAAACCAACCTCTCTGGGCTCAGCGGGGGTTTTGCAAAGCCCCCGCTGAGTTACCTTGCTGAGCCCTGTGGCATCAGCCTATGGCGTGTACTCGTTCCACTGGACCAGCAGCACCTCCACGGTGAACGTGTAGTTTGCCAGCTCTTCCGCACACTGCTCCACGTGGATTTTGAAGCTACTACCTGCTAAGTCGCCAGGCTCAAGCTGGGAACCCACGCCGTCGACAAAGTCCACCCAGATGGGACCGTCGTCCGCCCCATAAGCGCTTGCCAAGGCGAAGCCAATTGGGGTAATGTTAATGGACTGGATTTTCACCGGGATTGTCCCTGTGTTGTTGAACTCCACCTGGATGTCATTGAAGTAACTGGGGTACCCATTATTGACCGTAACCACCAGTGTTTGATTCCCAACACCTGTGACTGTGGTTGACCCCACATCTTTGGCCTTTCGGGTGCCATCGAGGTTAGGGTCCAATGACACCGGGGGTGCAGGTGGATCGAAGTTAAAGGCAGAGGTCCACACGGCATTGACCTCGCCCGTATTCACCGTGCCCTCAATGTGGAGGGTCTTGTCCCACATGGCAAAGCCAGCGCCGGTGATAGCCAAGCACAAAGCCACTGCCAGGAACAGCAGTCCAAACTTTCCTAATCTTCCTTTCATAGGCTTTTACTCCTTTCAGAGTGGCTCAGATACAGGGGTGAAACCCCGCATCTGCCTTCCACTGAGATTATTAAGGCGTGGCGTACTCGTTCCACTGCACCAGGTAGATGGTAGCGTTGAAGGTGTAGGTGGAATTCTCCGCGGCACACTGCTCCACATGGATGTCGATGTCGCCGGCCAATTCATCGCCCGCATCTATTTGGTCGCCAACCGCCAGTCCGGTCCAGGTTACAGTGACATTAGGAGAAGGATTGTTGGTGATTGTCAGGTTCTGGATCTTCACCGGTATGGTCCCCGTGTTAGTTATGTTGAAGTTCACAGCGCAAGAATAGCACGGGTAACCGTTATTGACGGTTATGGTAAGCGTCTGAGTATTCACGCCCGTTACAGTGCAATTACCTACGTCCTTGTCATAGCCAGGATCGATCCCGGTGTCGTTACAACTGGCACTATCGAAGTCCGCATTCACTTCACCGGTTTTCACCGTGCCGTCGATGTAAAGGGTCTTGTCCCACATGGCGAACGCAGCGCCGGAGATGGACAAGCATAGAGCCAAAGCCAAGAAGATAAGCCCAAACTTCCCTAATCTTCCTTTCATTCTTCCTCCTTTTGTTTTAAGCTATCAGCTTTCGGTTAATAGCTTTCAGCATTTAGCGGTCAGCTTTCAGACCCCTCCATCCACCCGCCATCACTGATTGCTGATGGCTGACTGCTGATTGCTCGTTCCCGATTACTGAACGTTTTTTCTCTTTTTGCCCGATTGGAGATTTTCCAGATCGACCGCTCCACTCTTTCACCCTCACCTTTAAGATTTTTGTAGTGCGACCCTTCAGGGTCGTGCACGAGGCTAAAGCCTCGCACTACGTTTTTAAACACGTTTAGAAGAGTGACCTGTGGAGCCTGCGAATCATTGCTTTATCTCATCGGGCATATCTAACCCCACCTCATCTTTAATTTAAGGTGTGGCTTTTCGCCCCAGACCAACCGCTCTACTAAACCCAGAAAAGAGATTGCTTCGCTCCGCTCGCAATGACAAAGGAGAAAACCCTCGCAATGACATTTTCCTGGGAAGAAAGCCAGGGGCATTAAAGCGGATAATCGCCATTCTCAACATCTCAATGCTTATGTAAACCACTCTACCAAAGCTTGCTCATCACGCACAGTGATTTAATACCAGAACTATGTTCTAGAAGATTGTCACTTTCCCCGGAGAAATTGATGTGGTCTAATTTTGGACACGATGGCCGATGTGTCGTTACGGTTGCCCGATGACATAATGAGAAAATTAGACGAGCACCGTGGTGATGTGGGCAGAGTGGAGTTCGTGGAGTCCTGCGTTAATGGATTTCTGGGTAAGAGGGAAATCCCGGCCATAGGATATGCTACCAAGGAGGAACTCGAGGAATTTAAACAAGGAATTAAAAAGCTAGAGAGTACATTTATCGAATTTGTGCTGACTTACTTAATCGAGCTGGATAAGTAACTGTTGTTTTAGTTTCTCGTACTCTTTCCTTTTGTTCCAGGCATCAATTTCCCAGCTGGGAAGCATTTCCAAGAACGAGAGCAGGATGTCAGCGAGCCTGCGTTCATAGTATTCAAATTCCTCTCTGGTAATATAGTGTCCTCCTTCAACCGGAACTTTTTCTTCCTCCAGGGCATCCCCAATGCAAAGGCTTACAAATTCCTCTCTGGTCAGCGCACCGCAGCTGGCGTCTATCTTCCTAACCAAGCTCTCGGAAAGTTCAAACGATGTCCTTAACCTCGGTGCCAACGATTATCCCCAGCCACAATGAAACACTACACGGGAATCTCTAGTTCCAGGAGCTCCACTATCTCCTCAATCTCCTGCAGGAGCTTCCTTCCCTTCACCGTAGTGTTATACTTTACCGGACTCGAATGGTCTGCAGGCTCCAGAAACCCCCTTCCATCAAGAAAGCTCATGTATTTCCGTAGCTGGGCATGGCTTAAATTTACGCGGTACATAATTCTGGTTTTCCCAAAATCGCCATTGGCACAGAATCTCAGGATCTCACCTATTATCTGGATATTAGTTCTCCTGCTATTCTCCATAGCCTCTCCAAGACGTGACAATGTAAAGAGAAGTAATAGAGCGAGGAACTTGGCAAAACGACTTCTCTTCCGTCGTCTTATTCATCTTTTTGCCTCTACGACTTACATATTAGCTAGTCGTGTACATCTATAAGGGAAACACAGTCTAGTTGGTAAAGGCAGAAAGTTCAATATCTATTTGGTGAAAAAAGGTCTTTTTTTGGTGAAAAAAGGTCTTTATTCGGTGGAAAAAGGTCTTTATTCGGTGGAAAAAGGAAGTTTATCCTGGCGGGACCGTTGGACTCCGATAACTTGTAGCCCACGCCCCTTTCAGTGAGGATGAGCTCGGGATTGGCAGGGTCTTGTTCGATTTTAGCTCTCAGGCGGTAAATGTACTTCTTAAGAAAACTGGGGTCAGCTCGATAATCCGGCCCCCAGGCGCTGTGGAGTAAACTTGCACTGCTGACTATAGTTCCCGCATGTGTCACCAATTGGCAAACAATCTTGGACTCAATAGGGGTTAGCTTCACCATCTTTCCCTCAACTAATACCTCATGGGTGGTACAATTTATCATCAGCTTGCCATTGAGGAAAGATGATGTAGACTCAGTGCTTTGAACAGAACAGCGGCGGAGGATAGCATTCATCCTGGCGATAAATACCACGGGTGAAGCCAGGACAATCCAGTCATCGACACCCATTTCCAGAGCCCTTACTTCATTGGTAACATCGTCTTGTTGGCTAACAATAACGATGGGCACATCAGAAAAGCTGCGAATCTGGCCTATGAAGTCAAAGCAGTCCACAGTAGCTGCTGAATCGAAATGAAGCATAACAATGTCTGGTTGTTCTCTATGTATCAGGTCCATACCCTCCCTGTCTTCAGTGGCCTGGAGCATGGTTAAATCCAGCCATCTCACCCTTAAAATGACAGAGATGGTCTCCGCCAGGTGTCTGGAGTCAGCAAAAACCAGGACTTTCATCTTTTGTTGCCCCTTTTAGATTTTAGTACTAGTACGATTTTCCCATACGTGCGGGTTCAAGTCAATAGCATTATCTTTACTTTACCTCACTTTACCTCCAAACTGCAGGGGAAATGTCCTGTCTCGCAGGACTTTTGGGCAAAGGCTTTAGAATTCGGGGATAGGACTTTTGGGTGATTTACAGGCAAGAGAGTTTAAGTTAACATAAATTCAAGTAACATAAATCAAGATATATGAAGATGAATAAGGTGAGACTAAGATGAAAACGGAGTCAACGGATTCGGAGATGCTGACCACCGCTGAGGTAGCCAGGCTATTGCACGTTCATCCCAACACAATAAGGCAGTGGTCAAATAAAGGGCTGCTTCCTGCCTATCGCCTCGGGACAAGAGGTGACCGCAGGTTCAAACGCAAAGACATAGACCTCTTTATAACAGTGGATAAGCTTTTCACACGGTAGCTCCTTCACACACAAAAGACTAACAATCTTTGTTCAAGCTATCCAAAAATCCCTGAAGGATAATAGCCGCAGCCAGAGCATCCTGGTGCTGTTTTCGTTTATCCTTCTTAGTTCCTGCCTCAGCCATAAGCTTTTCAGCAACCACGGTCGATAGCCGCTCATCCCAAATTTCTATGTTGACTTCGCTAAGACGAAATTGCTTCGCTGCCCCTTCGTTGATTGCCACGCCTTCGGCTCGCAACTTTGGCTCAGGGCTTCGACTCACCGCAATGATACCTTGGAGCTTTTCAATAAAAACCTCCACCTTTCTACTTTGCTGAGTCAAATGCCCGTCTAAGGAATAAGGTAAACCAACCACAACACATTCCACCTGATATCGCTCAACAAGTTTAATAATCTCAGTTATAACATCCTCCTGGTTTCTACGCTCAATCACAGTGAGAGGAATTGCTAATATTCCTTCAGGGTCACTTATTGCGACACCGGTTTTCTTATCCCCAATATCCAATCCAAGGGTGCGCATGTTCATTCCATCCTTTCGCTTCGCTCAGGACAAGCCTTAATCCCCCTCTTTCCCCCTTTAAAAAGGGGGAAGATATGGGCAATGCAGAGCATCAAGGGAGGGGAAATTTTACTGGTAATAATACTCTAAGTTGAATACAAGCCTTAATCAATCCTCTCCCGTCAAGGAGATTGAGATTGTTTAGCAACTCCCCTCTGTCATTGCGAGCGAAGCGTGGCAATCTCATGCCCACCTCTGAGATTGCTTCGTCGTTAACACTCCTCGCAATGACAGAAAAGGGTGTTCCTCGCAATGACAAATAAACAACCTCAGGCGGTTTTCTCTGCGATGATACTTTCAACTGAGTCTAGCGCTTCATCCAGCCTGGTTGCATCTTTCCCCCCCGCTTGAGCCATCTCGGCTTTGCCTCCGCCACTGCCACCGACAACTTTAGCTACCTTTTTGATAATGTCATTGGCATAGAAACCTCTGGCTACCAGATCAGGGGTAACCATCGCTAGAAAGCTGGGGTTATTGTTGTAAACTGTAGCCAGAACTATCACTGCGCTCTTTAATTTGCTGCGTAATATGTCACCCATCTCTCGAAGGACAGATTTGGTTAACGGTGGTACTCTGGCTGACAAAAATGTGACCCCAGCTACCTGTTTGACTTGCTCAATCAATGATTCGGTTATCTTTCGAGATAACTCCCTCTCCAACCAAAGTGAATGCTTATGCTCTTCCTCCAGCTCGTTAACGAGAACTCCAACCTTGCCATAAACATAAACTACATCAGGCACGGTTTTTAATTCCCTGGCTATACTTTTGAGGGTAGCAGAATTCCTCTCGACTACCGCTTCTGCTGTCCTGCCGGTCACCGCTTCAATTCGATGTAAACCGGTGCCAATGCTAGCTTCGTTGATTACGATAAAAAAACCAATTTCGCCGGTTGATTTCACATGCGTGCCACCGCAAAGTTCCCTACTTAGTGGCGGCTCACCAATTTCCACCACTCGAACGGTTTCACCATACTTCTCCTCAAACAAAGCAATAGCGCCCTCAGTAATAGCCTCGTCATAAGGAATGAGTTTGGATTTCACCGGCAAATTCTGCCGTATTTTCTCGTTAACCAAACCTTGAATTTCACCGAGCTGCGACTCGGGAATCGCTGCCAGGTGGGAAAAATCGAACCGGAACCCTTCTGGCTCGACTAAAGAGCCTCTTTGATACACATGACCACCTAATATTTCCCTTAAGGCATATTGAAGCAAGTGAGTCGCAGTATGATTACGAGCGATATCCAGACGGCGGTCTACATCGATCTTTGCCTCCACCTCATCACCCCTGGATATGCTTCCTCTAATGACTTTGCCATGATGAATTATCACATCTGAGAGACTTCTAGTAGTACTTGTAATAGCCACCTCTCCCTTCTGGCTGCTGATTTTACCGGTATCGCCAACCTGCCCACCCATCTCACCGTAGAAGGGCGTTTTAGTAAGAATTATGTCAGCTTGTGAACCTTTAGAGACGCTGTCGCCATCCCTTTCTTCCACCATTATTTTAACGATTTCTCCCCGGCAGGCAGTTGCCTCATAACCAACAAACTCAGCTGGTCCAATGTCACCTTCTTCTCCTTTCCCTTCCCGTGATACTGAGCCACCTGCTGTTACCGTGCCTCCAACAGGAACGGTAAATTTCTGCGCTGCCCTTGCTCTAGCACGCTGCTTCTCTACTTCACCTTGAAAACCTGCCAGGTCTATGGATAATCCCCTTTCCCGGGCAATCTCAGCAGTTAGTTCCGCAGGAAACCCGTAGGTATCATAAAGCCTGAATACTTGCTCGCTTGGCAAGAACTTTTCCCCTTGCTTCACAGTTTCTTCAATCAGCGCTTCCACCAGAGTAAGTCCGGTTTCTAAAGTGCCAATGAATTTTTCCTCCTCCGCCCTGGTAATTTGCTCAATGATAGCCTGATTGACAATTAGTTCGGGGTATACATGCTTCATCCTGCTAACAGCAGCGGTGGTGATTTCAGAGAGGAAAGGCTTGTCTAGGCCAAGCCTTCTTCCGAACAGAGAGGCACGCCGCAATATCCGCCGCAGCACATATCCTCTACCCTCGTTAGAAGGCAGAACACCATCAGCGATAAGAAAAGCAATACCACGGCTATGCTCAACAACAATCTTTATAGCGCGGTCAATTTCTTTCTCCTCACCATAGCTTTTCCCCGCTAGCTGAGTAACTCGCTCTATTAAAGGGAGAAAGAGGTCTGTTTCGTAAGGCGAAGGCTTACCCTGAATTGCTGCTGCAGTCCGTTCCAATCCCATCCCGGTATCTATGTTCGGCTTAGACAAAGGAGCGCGTTTACCATCGGTGGTCTGATTATATTGAGTAAACACCAGATTCCATATTTCCGAAAAGCGACCACATTCGCAGTTTGGCTTGCACTCAGGTCTGCCACAGCCAAATTCCTCACCAAGGTCGTAATGAATTTCGCTGCATGGTCCACAAGGTCCTGAGTCGCCGGTTGGTCCCCAAAAATTATCCTCCTCGCCAAACCGCAATATTCTCTCCGCAGGAATACCTACTTGCCGCCAATAATCAAAAGCATCGTCATCATCAAGGTAAATAGTTATCCACAATCGCTCCCTGGGGAGCTTCAACCATTCGGTGACAAATTCCCAGGCCCAGGAAATAGCCTCCTTCCTAAAATAATCGCCGACGCTGAAATTCCCCAGCATCTCAAAGAAGGTGAGATGCTTGCTATCGCCGACCAAGTCTATATCGGTGGTGCGAAAACACTTTTGACAGGAGGCTAGCCGCTGTCTTGGCGGTTTTTGCAATCCTAAAAAATATGGCTTAATCTGCACCATGCCGGCGGTGGTCAGCAGTAAAGTGGCGTCCTTGTCGGGAATTAAAGATGAGCCAGGGATAACCTTATGCCCTTTTTGTTCAAAAAAGCTTAAAAAGACTTCCCTGATCTCGTCGCTAGTCACTCTTCCATTGCCCTCAATTCCACAAATTGAAGCTAGACAGTAGGTATGTTAGCATAAACATTTATATGGAACAAAAACAGATCAGAAACTTCTGCATCATCGCCCATATTGACCACGGCAAGTCGACCTTGGTCGACCGCCTCCTGGAAGTAACCAAAACTATACCTGAACGGCAAATGCAGGAACAATTCTTAGACCAAATGGAACTAGAGAGGGAAAGGAGAATCACTATCAAAGCCAAGGCAGTGCGTATGAACTATAAGGCGCCGAATGGTCAAGAATACCAACTAAATCTGATTGATACACCGGGACACGTTGATTTTACCTATGAAGTGTCGCGCAGTTTAGCTGCTGTGGAAGGCGCTATTCTGGTAGTCGATGCCTCTCAAGGAATCCAGGCCCAAACTCTGGCTAACGTGTCAATTGCTATGGAGCACAACCTCCATCTTATTCCGGTGATTAACAAGATTGACCTGCCTAACGCTCAACCAGGCGAGGTAGCTGAAGCACTGGAACAGGTTTTAGGATTCGATGAAGGGGAAATTATCTTCGCTTCAGCCAAGGAAGGCAAGGGGATAGGTAAAGTTATGCAAGCTATCATCGAGAGGATACCATCACCGCCGAGAAATCAAGATGCTCCGCTAAGGGCGTTAATCTTCGACTCTAAATATGACGCCTATAAGGGCGTTGTCGCCTTCATCAGAATCGTTGATGGCAATATTTCAGCGGGTGAGCAATTGAAACTAATGTCCACAGGTAAACTGTCCGAAGCATTAGAAGTCGGCATTTTCAAGCCTGAAATGCTCCCACTACCAGTCTTAAACGCCGGAGAGGTTGGTTATATCGCTACAGGGCTAAAGAATGCTAGCGATTGCCGTGTAGGTGACACAATCACTTCAGGCCTTAATTCTGCTTCTCAAGCCCTACCAGGCTACCGCCCAACAAAGCCAATGGTCTTTGCCGGACTTTATCCTATGGAAGTAAAGGATTTCCGCAATCTCCGTGACGCATTGGATAAGCTGAGGCTAAGCGATGCTTCGCTATCCTATGAACCAGAGAGCAGCAATGCACTGGGCTCAGGATTTCGCTGTGGATTCCTGGGCCTATTGCACATGGATATTGTCCGAGAGCGCCTGGAAAGAGAATATGGGTTAAGGATATTGATTACCGCACCCAGCATAGCATATCAATTACATAAGATGGATGGCACGACAGTCATGGTAGATAATCCAGCAAGGCTGCCACCATCCTACGAAGTCAAGGAAATCGACGAACCCTGGATATCCGCCAGCATTATTACTCCAAACAAGTATATTGGCACTCTGATGGAGTTGTTACCACTTTACAAAGGGCAATTCCAACAAATGGAATATTTAAGAGAAAACAAAAGAGAAAACAAAGAGGAAGGCGACTCCATCTGGAAGCAAGCCATACTAAAGTACAACATGCCACTAAGTGCTATTCTGGCTGACTTTCACGATCGTCTCAAATCATGCACACAAGGTTATGCCTCTCTAGACTACACTTTTAGTGAGTATCACCCGGTGCATTTAGCAAAACTGGAGATTCTAGTTAACAACCAGTCTATCGATGCGTTATCCCGTATTGTCCATGCTGATCAAGCCTCCGTTGAAGGGAGAGCACTAGTTAAGAAGCTTAGACAGCTTATCCCGAGACAGCTATTTGATGTAGCCATCCAATCAGCGGTTGACGGGAAAATAATCGCTCGAGAGACCGTTAAAGCACTGAGAAAAAATGTGCTCGCTAAATGCTATGGAGGCGATGTCACACGCAAACGGAAGCTCCTGGAAAAACAAGCTGAGGGCAAAAAACGATTAAAGAAGGTAGGGAAAGTCGAAATCCCTGAGGAAGCCTTCATGACAATGCTAAAAAGGGATTAAGTTTGGCAATTTATTTAATTTTTGTGCTCAAACTATTGACATGCAAATTGTCGGTTTGTTATTCTGCTAGCTACAACAGTAATAAAGGAGGGAGGTTAAGATATGGCAACAGCTTATTGTGTAAAGTGTCGACGCAAGGTTGACATTAAGGATCCAAGAAACGTTACCCTTAAAAATGGGCGCCCGGCAGTACAAGGTGTTTGCCCCAGATGCGGTACAAAGGTATTCCGCATCGGCAAAGGCTAAACAGAGTTACTTATCCCGCTCTGGGAAGTTTAAGCTTTGTTTAAAAAAGGGCGGAGGTTCCCTCCGCCCTAAGCTTATCGGCTTAGAAGGAGAGGGGTTATGTGCCCCTCTATATGTTTGTGTTTTTGCTACACTGTATTTGTATCTTAATATCTATCATTACTTTTGGATTTAAGGTAAATTTGCTGCTGCCTTGGATTTTATTGAACTAAGCACTGAGTTGGTATACCAGAAGGATGAGCTTTGGCCGTAAGCATTACAATTTACGGTGGTGCAGGAACAATCGGCGGAAACAAGATTTTACTTGAAGCCGATGACACTACCGTAGCTTTTGATTTCGGCATTAATTACAGCCTCTGGTCTCAATACTTTGAAGAATATTTAAAACCCCGAACTGCGAGAGGGGTAGTTGATTTATTTGAAATCGGTCTTCTTCCTCCCCTCAAAGGCATATATCGCAAAGACCTTGCACCCTCCTGGGAAAACATATGGGATAGAGCAGATCCAAATACCAGGGTTAGAGAAATACATCTGGATGCTGTGCTACTCTCCCATGCTCACCTTGACCATAGCGGCCACATATCTTTTTTACACCACGATATTCCCATTGTCTGTAGCACAACCACCGCATTTCTGGTTAAGGCAATCCAAGATTCAAGTAGAGGAGACTTTGAAAAAGAGGTATGCTATGCCATTCCCCGGGAGGAACAAGATCATCGATTCACTCCCGGGGATTATCAGCAATATCGTTCGATTCAAAGACAATTTTGCTTCACTGACGCAAAACTATTACCTACCGAAGCCAGTAAATTCTGGCAAAAATCTCCTACCCGCAGGAAGATAGAGTCCAAGCAGCCAATAACCACTACCACGATTGGCAATCTGGCAATCAGGAATTTTCCCGTTGACCACTCTATATACGGAGCAACCGCCTTTGCTGTCAAGACAAGCCAGGGTTGGGTGGTTTATACCGGTGACCTGCGTCTCCATGGCAAGATGGGACATTTAACCAGGAAATTTATCAGCGAGGCAAAGGCTCTTCATCCAATCGTGCTACTATGCGAAGGAACAAACATCAAAGAAGAAGGCAGCAATATTACAGAAGAAATGGTTCTTAACAATGCACTCAGCAAGGTATTACAAGCCCAGGGCAAGCTGGTAATAGCCGATTTTGGTCCCAGAAACCTGGAAAGGCTGTTCACGTTCAAAGAGGTCGCCAGGCAATGCAATCGAAAGCTGGTAATACTGCCTAGAGATGCCTATCTGTTACAATCCCTGCACCTGGTAATGGAAGAAGTTCCTGACCCCGTTGAAGACGAGACAATTACTTTATACACAGAAGCAAGAAGTGCTATGGATTGGGAGAAGCATTTATACACTCAGTACAGGAAAAAGGGGAAATGTGTCCACCCCGATGATATTAGACAAGCTCAAGGAGATTATATCCTCTGCTTCAGCTTTTGGGATATTAACAAATTAATTGATATTTGCCCCAGTGAAGGTGGCATTTATATTTACTCCTCAAGCGAGGCATTCGATGAAGAACAACGCATTGATGTTAAGAGATTGAAACAGTGGCTTGCACATTTCAAGCTCCTACCCGTGGGTATTCCGAGCGCAAAAACAGGCAAAGTGGCAGCAAGTGAACAGGGCTTTCACAGTTCCGGACACGCTTCAGGCCCGGAGCTACTAGAACTCATAGAGGCTATAAGTCCAGAGGTTGTCATCCCAATACATACAGAACAGCCCAGATTCTTTGCCAGTAAACTCAGTTCCACTATGCAAGTCCGTATACCGAAAATCGGAGTGCCAATCAAGCTCTAAAGTTACCTGAAATTTGCAACCTCAGCAATTCTATGATAAACCTATGGTCAATTTATAGGTGACGAATAAGTATGCCTGAAATGTTTAGCATAGAGTGGCTTAAGGATAGCGGTATCAGCATTCTAATCATCATTGCCGTCGCTGCTGCTGTATATTTTGCGTTGCGCCGTCTTATTCCACCGATAATCAAGAGGACAGCGGCACAACGCATGAAGGGAGAGCTTGAAGAAGCGATAAAACAGAGAAGCGATACCTTGTCTTCAGTGTTGATAAAAGCAAGCCTGGGCATAATTGTCATCCTCGCTCTAGTTACCATTCTTCCCGAGTTCGGAATAAACATCACTGCAATGTTAGCTGGAATTGGCATCATAGGTATCGCTATTGGCTTCGGTGCTCAAAGTCTAATCAAAGATTACCTCAGTGGTATATTTATCTTGCTAGAGGACCAATATGACGTTGGTGATGTAGTTAGAGTCGCCGGTATTGCTGGCCTGGTTGAGGAAGTAGGTCTACGCCGCACTGTTCTTAGAGACCTGGACGGTCTCGTTCATTCCATTCCCAACGGTGAAATTAAAGCAGCCAGCAACTTTACCAAGGGGTACTCCAGAGTAAACCTGAATATCTCGGTGGCTTATGGAGAAGACCTTGACCGTGTTATCAAGGTCATAAATAGAGTATGCAAGGAAATGGCTGGAGACCCTGAGTGGAACACAGATTTTATCACCACACCACAGGTGCTCAGAGTAGATAATCTTGGAGATTCCGGCATTGACATCAAAATACTGGGGGATACCAAACCAATAAGGCAATGGGCTGTGACGGGCGAGTTGAGGCTTCGGCTTAAGAGAACATTTGATGCGGAGGGAATTGAGATTCCATGGCCTCATACTAAAGTTTACTTTGGCAATGCTATCCCTGAAATGGCAGAGGCTCAGCAGCCATCCGGGAAATCCACAGCTACCAAGAAGAGTAGGAAGACATCCTAATATCTTTCTACAAGGTTGTTAGAATGTGTCCTTTTACTACGGCACAACTCGGCTATCAATAGCTCGAGAGCAATCCGGTCACTATATCTACCCGTCTTAATATCTATATCGGTCTCTAACAGCCTGCCGTATGCCCGCTTTATACGCTCAAAGCTATATGATTTAGCCTGGTCAAGCGTCTTATCCAAAGCATAACTTTTCAAGCCCAATTTAGCCTGGATTTGAGTTGGTGACAATCGCGAACTCAATTCCTTAGTTTGTACTATCAAGCGAAGTTGCCTGGTAATCATGACCAAGACGTAAGCGGACGAAGCTCCTTCTTGGTACAATCGATGAAGTATCCTGTGAGCTATTTCGGGTTGTCTTTCAAGCACAGCATCTACCAAAGCAAAGATATTGGCTTCCTGCGCATAGCTTACCAATTGTCTGACGTCATTTTCCTCGATGCTGCGCCCTTCCGCATAAAGGAGAAGTTTATCGATTTCGTTGCTCATTGCCCATAGGTTCCCACCGATAAGCTCAGCAAGCAAATTTGCTGCTTCAGGTGTAATAGCGCCATTTTTTTTAGTCACCCATTGCTGTATCCAGGTTGTTAACCTTTTACTTCGCAGCAGGGAGAAAACCCTCAATTTAGCCAATGGTGAAAGCTCCTTCAATAACGGGTTTTGTTTGCTTAATTTACCATCGATTAACACTAACACCGTAGTTGGCGCTCTTTGTTCAATGCAACAACGAAGATCCTTCCACTCCCCCAGCCCACCGTCAGCTTTAGTAATAGCACGGCCAGGATGTAACTTGCTTGCCCTTGCCTCAAAATGCTTGAGCAAACCCTTAACCACCACTAACCGATATGGCGCCAGGAAAGGAACAGTGTTGCAATTATGCCTGAGCTCGTTTAAAGTCAAATGTTCACCATCCAAGCTCAGAGTGTTGACTGCCAGCGTTCCCGCATCACCTAATCCTTCCTTGATCTCACCCAAAGCCTGGTGAATAGAGAAATCGTCTTCCCCGTAAAGGATGTAGAACATCTTTTACATTTTATCATGGCATTGATTACCTCTGTTATCAAGTTGAAGCTCAAGGTTGTGGTAAAATGTGGATATGAAAATTGCCATTACAGGCTTGCCCAAAAGTGGAAAAACAACTATTTTTAACGCTTTGACCAAAGGCAAGGTTGAAGTTACCGCTTATTCTTCATCACTGACCCCTAATGTAGGGATAACCAAGGTATCCGATTCGCGGTTAGAGGTACTTCAAAATATGTTCCAGCCTAAGAAAACCGTTCCAGCTGAAGTCACTTATGTGGATATTGCCGGCTTCTCTAAATCTTCACACCGTGGTGGAGGGATAGAAGGAGAATCTCTAAACTACCTGACTACTGCTGATGCTTTGCTTCAAGTAGTTCGCGCTTTTGAAGACGAAAACCTTCCACATCCTGAAGGAAGCATAGACCCTCAGCGAGATATAGCTAACTTAGATTTAGAGCTTGCCTTTTCCGATTTGACGATAATTGAAAGGAGACTGATAAAACTGGAAGAGGCTCTAAAAGGAGCTAAAGCTTCAGAGCATGAAGCATATTTGAAGGAACAACACTTGCTACAGAAAATAAAATCGGGGCTGGAAAAGGATCTACCTATAAGGCAACACGATATCACTAAAGAGGAGCTAAAGGCATTATCCAACTACCAATTTCTCACAGTTAAACCAATGATGGTTGTTCTCAACATTGGGGAGGAACAAATACCGCAAGCCACATTGCTGGAAAACAAGCTGGATTCTGTCTACCATCAATTTGCTATAGTAGCCTTGTGCGGAAAGCTGGAAATGGAATTAGCGCAACTCAACGACGCCGAAGCTGCGGAATTTCGTGAATCGATGGGGCTAACTACCTCCGCAGTCGATCGAATTATCGATCTTTCTTACCACCTTCTAGGATTCATTTCCTTTTTCACCACAGCCTCTGCTGAGTTAAAGGCCTGGACTATCCCCGGTGGTACATTAGCAGTGAAGGCAGCTGGTAAAATCCACTCGGACATGGAAAGAGGATTCATCCGAGCTGAGGTAATCAGCTACAATGATTTACAGAAGTGCGGCAGTCTAGCTGAGGCAAGGAAAAGAGGCATGCTCAGAATAGAAGGAAAAAACTACGTTGTGAAGGACGGAGATATAGTTACTTTCCTGTTTAACGTTTGATGAAGAATCCTGTTTACATTCGCGTTTTAAGGAACGACCGTTTGGAAAAACTGACTTTGTAGTGTACCATTTTTGTGAAAATCAGCATAAGGAGTAAAAGCATGTGTGAATTATGTGAAAAATATGGAGATAACGGTAGTCGGTGGTATCTGAATCCACAGAACTATGCCAGGCCGTTATACAAGAAAGTGGAGAAGGGAAAGGAAAAGGAGCCAATGATTTTGACCGAGCTTCAAGGACCATTCTATTACAAACCATTGATAGAGCTAAAAGATGACCCCGAAGCCTTTGAAAAGATGCGAGAAGGATACTCAAAATTCCATGAAACAATGGGTGGACAGGTTGTATGCCTGGAGGATGCCAAGAAAATGGTCGAGATAGCTCAGCCAATAGCCAGGATGGATTGCATCTGCAGGAGGATTACGCGAGCGACTTTGGAGGATGGGAAACAGCGTCCTCGTACCTGTCTTGGGGTAGGTGTTGGAATGTTTCGATGGGAGGAATGGCCAGAGAGGTACAAAGGTGGCGTGGAGTTTCTCTCCACTGAAGAGGCAAAAAAACACATTGAACACTGGCATAAGCGGGGAATGGTCATAACAATAATGACCTTCGGCACTCCCTACATTGGTGGCATTTGCCTTTGTGATTATCCTGATTGTCTTGCTATAAGGATGAGGTTGGACTACGGAATAAAGCCCATGTTGCTGAAAGGACATCAAGTAGCGAAGGTAAATTATGAGGAGTGCACAGGATGCGGCACCTGTGTACAACGATGCCAGTTTGGGGCCATAAAAATGGAAGTTACCACGAAAAAGTCCAATATCGATATGACGCGTTGCTTTGGTTGTGGGGTATGTGCCTATGCCTGCCCGCAAGATGCCATAAGCCTTATCGACCGTGAGAAGCTCCCCGCTTTAAAGGAGGAATGGTAAGGTGATACCTCAAATCGAGATAGATAAAAATAAATGCCCTACTCCCTACGAATGTAAAAAATGCCTCCAAATCTGTCCTCAGGCTGTTTTTGCAGTCGCTCCCACCAAAGTTGAGCGTTTCAAAGAAACCGCTCCCGAGGATTATGAGGTTCAAGCGGTATTCAAGGATAAATGCGTATTATGCATGGATTGCGTTAAAGTGTGTCCCACCGGGGCAATAAAAATAAAGGTTAGGAGTAACTAAATGGAGAAATATAACCTCGATCTTGATGAGGAAATGATAAACGAACTCTCAGAGGAATTTGCCCCGCTGAATTTTGTGAAGACATTAAAATTATCGGAGTCTCATACTATTGAAGATGCAAAAGCCTCCTTAGAACAATACGGGAGAGAATTAGCCCGTAGGAGTATCGAAAAAGGGGAGAAAAAGATTGATAGAGTTTACCACGTTATGAAAAAAGCCATGGAAAAAACAGGTGAGATGAAATTTCCCTTCATCCCACAAAGATATTTCGAAATAGCATACCTGAGCATCCAACCATTTCGAAGGCTGAGGATAGTCACCAATAGCCCGAGAGTCCTCTCTTACAGACTTAATGAATGTAGCCTTTATAAGGCTATAGAGGAGGAATATGGGAAGGAAGCAGCGGATAAGATGGTATGTAAATCGGCTTGCTTTGCGCTCATAGAGGAAATACTCGCTCACTTCGACTTCGACATCAAGCCCTCATTAGAAGCTAGCATGGCAGATGACGGGAAGTGTCAGTTCAAAATTGAGCGGTAGCTCGGCAATTTGTGAGGCTGACAAGACAAACGCGTGCATCCTTTATCGTAAAGTGGGCTAAAACCCCAGCTTCAAGGTTACTATCTCAAAAGGCTTCACTTTCATTCTTAGCGTATTGCCAGATGGTTTCAGCTCAAATTCTTCATGCTCCAGCAAATCAACAACCGCCGTCCTTTTAATCTCTCGGAATAGTTCGAGCTCAGCCATCGTTTCCTCTCGCTTTGATTCAAAGAACCGTAATATCACCTCGTCGCTGTCCTCGGCTTTCTTGAAAGCCGACAAAATAAGGTTATCGGGCCTCAGCTCGAGAAAAGACTGCCCTCGCTGTATTCCCTCACCGAGACATATCTGTGAAGCTATTAAAGAGTAGTTAAATTCATCTGCCTTCCTGAAGGAATTCGCCTCTTTCCAGTCCCCGGCGTGTGGATATAGAGCGTACTCATAAGCATATGACCCGATTTCCGTAGCCTTAGGTGTAGGCACAAACGGTCCACTTTCACCATCTGCTGAAAGGGTAGACACACTTCTAAGCAGGGTAAGATAAACATAGCCTTCCCCCATCTCATTTATAGGTATTCCCTTGCCGAAGAAGGTTACACCTCTATCCCTGCCACCACAGTCAACCCAACTCAAGGAGGGAACCTCAAAAGACACACCAGATATGAACCTCCCTGGTTCCCCTATGACACCAAATTGCGTTGCGCGGGAATAATTCGGCTGCATTATTCTGGTATCGAATCTATTCCTGATGCGCATGTCAGGGTGTTTATTATTAATCTGAAGCGCAAAGTCGATTCTGGGGATATCCCGATACACGGTGATATAATTACCCTTCTCGTTTAATGTGTAAGGAGGCAGAAACTTTTCCTAATAAGGTGTTCCCAAGATGGAACTCTGTCCTTCTTGCCAAGCACAATCCGCCCATGCTGCTTAAAACTGGCATAATTTCAGAATCTTCACAAGCTCTTTAATCTTCACCGTGGCTACACCAACCACGCTGTCACCGCCTCCATAGTACACATAGAGCTCACCACCCAGGAGCACATTGCCGCAGGGAAAAACAACGTTCGGCACCTGCCCCTCTCTCTCATATTGAGCCTCAGGTTCGAAAATGGGATAAATGGTCCGAGCAAGAATTTTGACCGGATTTTTCAAGTCGAGAAGCACTGCCCCTACGCGATAAACTCTATCCTCAGATATACCGTGGTAAAGCATGACCCACCCTTCTCTTGTCTTGATTGGGGGAGCCGCTGCCCCTACTTTTTCGCTATCCCACCATCCTTTTCTACGCTCTATCCAGCGGTGTTCTTCAAGCCAAACATTGCCTTTAAAATTGAGGCTGGAGCAGAAATCGTAATCAATGCAGTTGCCTAACCGGTGAACACAGATGTACTTCCCGTCAAATCCCTTCGGAAACAAAAAGGCATCCTTATTATCAAATTCAGGAGGGGTGATGAGGACTGGCTTGGACCAGTGCCATTTTCGCTTCAGAAAATTCCCGACAGAGATAAAACTCACGGCAACTCCTGGGGGATTTTTGCCATTGTAAGCGGTGTAGAACATGTAGATTCTACCGCCAATCATCGTCAACCTAGGGTCCTCACAACCCTTCTGTTCAAATTCTTCTCGGGGAGTGTAAATTGGCTCTGTCGAGCGGTAGTCAATGTGGAGTCCGTCTCTACTCGTAGCATAACCAAACACTGAAGTGTTATCCTCTGACATCGCCCGATATATAATATGAACCATGCCCTGAAGATATAAAGCACCGGCATTGAAAGTTGCTTTGCTCTCCCAAGGGTGCTCTTTGATCGGCTGAATAATGGGATTCTCTTCGGCACGCTGCAACCGCAATATTTCCATTCTCTTCAGAAGTAGTCCTAACAACGGAGAAAGTCTAACGGAGGCAACGCAGCAGGTGGTGTCAGCCGCCCCGTAATAAATGTAAAGCCGCCTCCCTCTGACAAGCGCTCCAGAGGGAAAAACTACATCGGGCACCAAGCCAATCCTTTCATAATATTCCTCCGGAATTAAAAGTGGCAGTTCACTTTGACCAAGTATTTTGAAAGGGTCCTCTAAATCAAGAAGGACTGCTTCTACCCCAAAAAGCCTCTCTTTATCCTTAGAGAGATAGCCCTGAATATAGGAATAAAGCAGAAGCCAGCCATCCTTCGTTCTTAAGGGCGGGGCACCAACTTCGAGGAAATCTTCAGGCCGACGCTGTAAAGGCAATGTACATTTCTCAAAGTCCTTATACCAGACTTGCCAGTAGCTTTCCGACCAAATATCCTCCTCCTTGTCAAAAGCTGCCAGACACATTTTTACTGGCGGCCGGTCAGTATGAACGGTCAGAATAGCATATATCTTGCCCCCTATCCTTTGTGGGAAAAGAGCCATAGCTTTAGCATTAAAGGGTGTGACCAGATGTTTCTCGTTGACCCTTTTTAAGTCCTTGCTTATCGCCAGACCAACCTTGATGCCCTCAGATGTGGGAGGCCAGGTAGAGAGAGCGGTGTAAAAGATGTAATAGCTATGGTTAAATTTCGTCACCCGGGGATCCTCACAGCCGAAGCGTTCCCAGGAATATTCAGGGAAGATAAACCGTCTTCGACCGGCAAAGTGGACTCCGTCCTTGCTTCGAGCAATGCCAATGCTCGAAAGGGAAAGCCTGGCATTAGTCAGGGCATGATAGTAAGGTAAAGACAAAGCCCTGTAAAGGAGCAGGATGTTTTCTCCTTTTTTAACCGGGCAGCCGTTAAAAACAGCCTGGGCCTCCCAGAGGTGATTCCTTTTTGGCTTGAGGACCGGGTTTTCATCCAGTCTTTCGACTATCATAGCAGCTTTTCCTCATCCTTTTTTTCGCCTTTGTTCTTTCTGACCGAGGAGGTAGACCGTCTTCGTCGAGATACTCTTTGCTTTTTCTGGCGAGGACTCGGGAGAACCTGTGTCTCTATGAAGACGCTCCTTCCTCCTTCCATCAAAGTTCTCAAAAATTCCTCCAGACCACAACTAGCCACGCAAACATAATTGTCCGACGCCCCATAATAGACCAGAAGCACGCCATCCTTTACAACTGCTCCTGAAAGGTAGACCACCCCGAGCTTAAAGCCGCTATTCTCATAGACCATATCTGGCTCCAGCACAGATGCGGCTGAACAGCAAATAACCCTCCTCGGGTCTTCAAGGTCTAGAAGCATGGCACCGATTTTGTATTTGTTGGGCTCGCACAAGCCTATAGCGTGATAAAACAGAAGCCACCCCAACTCAGTCTTAATCGGCGGCGCCCCAGCGCCTCTTACCACGCTGTCCCAGAAGTCCTTCCTCTCGATGCCTCCACCCCCATCGTAATAACTCGTAAGGTAGCTGCCCGGCTTGAAATCTAGACTATCCAGATAACTGATTAAAATTTGTGGGCTGAGGCTATGCAGAATGGCATATTTGCCATGTATCTTCTCCGGAAAGATGACCCAGTTCTTATGGACCTCTCCAGGGGGTGAAATTAAGCGAGGTGTTGTCCAGTCCCACCTTTTACTCAGGAAGCTCTCGATGCTTATCGAGGTCAAACCCACACACAAACCCTCACTATAAGCAGTATAGGTCATATAGAGCACCTGTTCTCCATCCACCCGGACAATGCGTGGGTCCTCAGCCCCTCCGAAGCCCCCACCAGAGGCATAAGAGTAGAGGGTAAACTCAGAGGAGGCAACCGGGTGTTGGTAGACAGGGTAGTCCAGCCTCTCTTCTACTCCGAAGCCTCCTTCAGAAGCGGCATAGCCGATGCGGGAAATGCCATCATCGCCGATAGCGCGGTAAAGGAGATGGACTTTGCCCTCCAGCAGGATAGCCCCTGGGTTGAACGTTTGGCGGCATTCCCACCAGGAGCCCTCCCGTGGCGAAATTATGGGATTTTCTTCGTATTTGGTCAAAGGCGGAGAATCTTTCATCCTTGTGCCCTCTTCCCTTTTCCTGGTTTCCTTCTCGGCTTCCTCACCTTTAAAACTTGAGGGTTTAGGCGTGGAGGCTGGCTTCGCTGCCTCGGCCTTGCCTTTCTTTCTTTTCTCCTCTTTCTTATCCATCTCTCCTCCTATAAGCGACTCAAAAAGCGGTATAAATCTTTGGGCAACCTTTTCTGCTGAAGAGGTTTGACCCCACGCTCATCGTTGCTATTTTCATCTTCCTTCGCACCTTTGTTCTCTGGCGGTCTCAATTTATCCCCTGTAAGTGGTTGAGAATCCTCCACCTTTAAAAAATAAGGGGGCAGGATAGTATTTTTGCTTTACCTCTCTTCCACACTTAGGACAGACAACCTTTGCTCCATCCTCAAAGCTCCGCTTTACCTCAAATGTTAGAGAACAATGCTGACATCGGTATTCATAAATTGGCATAGCTAACTCCTCCTTCTTTAACAATTTTTGCCTCAAAAAACTTATCTATTGTTCGGGACTCCAGAGCTTCTAGCCCGTTGACTTTCAGCATATCGAGCAGGTCAACAACCAAGGTGGACCAGCCAAAATCCGTGGCACCATAACCTTCACCAGTCCAGGGATTGTAAAACTCCCTGAAGCCAGCTCTCGATACAAGCTCAAGGGTTCTTTTTATGAGTTCGCAGGCTATCTCATTGTAGCCATGCTTTAAAAGTCCTTGAACAATAAACCAGTTCGTGTTAATCCAGGTTGGTCCCCTCCAAAGGTAATCTTCGCCTTTGTAAATTGGGTCGAAGGAATGTTCGCTTCTCGCCACTGAAGGAATTGGGTAGGGTAGCCAGAATTCTTCAGGATTGAGTAAATAGCGCGTAATTAGATTGTCTATCTTGTCCTTTTCGATGTTGTCTAGAATTAATGGCATCAAGGATATGACCGTGACAACCATTGCTGGCATCTCTTTCTTGTTCTTTGTGATTAGGTTGTAAAAGCAGCCATCGAGATAGCATTTATCGATAATGGCTTTCTCCACGCGGTCGGCCAAAAGCTTAAACCTTACATTCTCCTCTCGATTTTCGATAACTCGGTAAAGCTCAGATAAAACCCTAAGCCCTTGAGCATAGATGCTGTTTACCAGAACATCCTCCACATCAAATAGGTCTAAGTCTATTATCTTTCCCAGATCATATTTTGCCTCGGCATAGCGAATATCAAGTGCCCTTGACGCCCAGTGTGGATTTTCTGGGAAGTCCAAAGCGGGGTTATAAGCGGGAGAGTGGTCTAGTCCCGATTCCCAAGGGGCAATGATGGAAATCAGCCCATCATTATCAAAATCCCTGTTCTGTAACCAAAGGTAGTATCTCCTGAGCTGAGGTAAAGTTTGCCTCAAAAAATCGATGTCTCCACAGCGGTCGAAAATCGCCTTAACTGCCTGCGCTATCACCGGTGGCTGAATATAGGATGAGTGATGATATGGAGGCTTACTTTGCAGGAAAGTCCAATAGGACGCGCCTTCTCTATCACCCCAGAAAATTATGTGGGGGATAAATCCATCGTCATGTTGTGCTGAAAGCAGATTCAGGATTTCCTGTTTTGCCAGATTTATATCAAAATGAGTTAGGGCAATAGCGTGGAAACAAGAGTCCCAAAACCACTGAAAGGGGTAGAACTCAATTGAAGGGCAGACATAACTGTAATTGGTGCCATTCCATCGGACGGAGCCCTCTTTACGATTTTTCCACAGGATAGCTTTTGCCTCGTTCGTGATTTTTCTGTATTTATCTTCCATTCATGAAATCTCCCCAATATTTTGAGTTAGACTTTCTCCTTCTGGAGCCATTTGCCCCGACTACGGTGGGCACCTGCGTTGCCTTACCTGTTAGCTCTCGTTACTTCTTCGAAAGCCTTGACTGCTGCAGCTTTGCCGCTCCAGCCTCCTTCTTTTGCCTCTCCTGCTTCTTAGCCATCTTTAACCTCATTACTCGAACGGGGATGTAGCTACGACTTGCCTCTGCTGTCGCGAGGTCGAGCCTCATTAACCTTGAGCGTCTGCCCCTTTAGTGTTTTTCCGTTGAGGCCAGTAATTGCGACTTGGCCTTCAGACTTTGATGGCATGTCAACAAAGCCGAAGCTCCTGGGTCGCCCACTATCCCTGTCCTTCAAAATTCTAATAGATGTCACTCGTCCAAAAGCCATGAATTCTTTCCGCAATTCCTCTTCAGTTACCTCGGGCGATAAGTTGCCTACATAGATATTCATATTGGCCTCCCTTTATGTAATCCTTCGCCGACCGCTTGACGGCTGCGGTGGAGAAGCTTGTTTTGCTGCCCTAGCCTCTTGCCTTCGCCTCTTTTCCTTCTTTTGTATCTTAGCCATTCTTGATCCCCTCACCCGTAAACTGGATTCCTTCACGCTCTCTCTTTCTCTTCTATCTGCACCCGCATGGACTTCTTATCAAACCATCCTTCGTAGAATATCAAATTCGGGTGCTCATCAAGAGAGTTATAGTCCTTAACGGTTACCTTCTTTGCTGCTACCTGAGCCTCATCAAAAAGCCGAAAATCGAAAGCATCTTTGCCTTCCTCTGGCTTCTTACGCACCACACCTTTGAGCTTCCACACCCAGTCTGGGTTCTGCTTGAGCTCCACTATTAGATGCCGTCCCACCAGTTCTGGTATGCCCTTTGGCCCCTGCAGCTTCTCAACTTTTGACTTCAACGGTTCCTTCGTCGCTGGTCTCTTTCTCCAAAACATTTTTGACCTCCCTGTTACTATGTCCTTGATATGTTACTTTCCACTGGGCTTTGGCTTCCCACCAGGCTTGGGCTTTGATTTCTTTGCCATTTTAATCACCTCCTTTTGCGCCTTCGGCGCAAATTTGTTTCTTATTTGCTCCTTGGGCAAATGCTTAACGACTTTGACATTCTTCTTTCATGGGACAAACCAGGCATTTTTTCTTGCGGCAGTAATTCTTGCCCAGCCTCACCAGAGCAGCTTCCAAATCCGAGAACCTCAGTTCACCTTCCTCACTTGTTTCCCACATCGTTCTCAGTTCCTCCAAAGCTACTGCCACATCAGTTGCTCGGGTTAATCCCAGATTACTTGCTGCCAGAAGTTCAGGCTCTGAGAGCGGCGGCTCCGCCTTCTCCCAAATGTCCCTCAACTCCCTCAAAAATATGTTCACTGTGACTGGACCGATTCCTTTCCCTAAGCTCCGAAGTTTCTTTTCCAAATCCCTTCCATCCTTGGCGAAGAAATGCAGCCGATTAAGGTCGCCCTCGTATTTTTCCTTGAGGGCTCCTGTTACCTCCAGTAGTTTTGTGGCAGTCTTGAAGTCATACGTTGCATATCCACCCCGGTCGAGAATGTCCACCAGGCCCTGCCACTCAGTTTCCAAGATGGCCTCGGGGGAGAGCACGTTTGCCTTTTCAAACTCCTTGTAGGTATTCATGGCGATGCTCTCGCCAATTCTGGCACCGAACAACACCGAAGCCAGGAACCACTTAAAGACCTCCTCTGACTCCATACTGGCGAGGTTGATATCCAAAGCTGATGAGTACGTCCCCCCCAGTTCCTTCACTAGCTTCATGCGTAGACCTTGCTGTGCTATTTCGCTCGTACCCACCGTGCCCCCTGAAGTTTTGCAAGCCCTCATTTAAGTTCTCGATGTTGTTTCGCTCTGTTTTTTTGTCTTCAGCATCTTAGGTCTTATTTTCTTCATCACTATGATGGGTACCGCATATATTGGCAACCCAGGCACTAATGCCTTCGGCATACCCAGATGAGGCAGCAACCATATGGTCAGGAGGGCGTAGCAGGCAAACGCCGGCAGAAACAAAAGAGAACCCTTTGTGTATGTAATGCCGGCAGCTAATCCCCCATTGCGGTACATCAAAAGAACATTCAGAAGAAACAGCATTGGCAGGCTGGCCACAAAAGCCGCCAGGATACCATTACCCCGGCTGCCAATATAAGCCACCACTGTGACTACCATTCCACCGATTAAGAAATAGAGTAAATAATGCCACATAGTCTGTTAAATCCTTCTTTGACTCATTACCACCCAGGTCTTTGGCGGATGGAGGACACGTTTCACTGTCCATGATAGTATTCTCCACCCACCAAAGACCCTTCTCCCGTCCTACTTCGGCCTGGGCTTGGGCTTGCCCTTTTGCATTTGTCCCCCCTCCTTTACCAGGAGCACCTGGCTTTTTATTTACTACATAGTTTAAGCAGCCTGTGCTAAAATAACATTAGAAATTAGTTGGAGGTTTATTAGAAAAACCTTAGATTTACCTTAGAATTTTTGTTCGTTAGCACCATGGCGAAAAGAGGTAAACGCTCAAAATCAGGAGAGGCAATTAGCCAGGAGAAGGCTGAACCATTGGCTGCTCCCCCTGAGGAAACAGATTTTCATGCCAAACTGATGTCCATCCTCAGCAGCACAGTAGCCACCTTGGGCGGTAATGCTGGGATAATTGCTCTGTGGAATGAGAAGGAGAGGCATTTTGTTGAGGGGGCAAGTTATGGTCTGAATTCTAGAGGCGTAGAACGGCTACGCCCCTTACTCAAGGAAGCTATTCCCGACCTTGCTACTAGCAAGCAGAGTTTCGACCGACTTTCCCAACTTGCTCCTGGCCTTCGTGTTCCGACAACTACAACAGACCATGTGCAAGACCCTATCATTGCCCTGCCACTTCAGATTGCAGGAAAGATGATCGGGCTGATATATGTGTTGCGTCCCCGCTTGGCAGAGTCCTTCAGCAGCAGTGACCAGCGTGTGCTGTCCGCTTTTGCCGACCAGGTAGCCATCTCACTACAAAATGCTCGCTTGGCATCCCAGCTTGCTGAAGAACGATACAAGATAGAGTCGATTCTGGAAAGCAGCGCCGACGGAATCATGACCATCGACCCTGACCGACGCATACTTTCCTTCAATGCTAGTATGGAAAAGCTTACCGGCTGGAAAAAGGAGGCGGCGGTGGGAAGTTATTGTTTCAAAGTCTTAAAGCTAAGGGATAGCCAGGGCGCAGACCTTTGCCAAATCAAGTGTCCCATCACCAGGAGCGCTGAAGGCTTTTTTAATCTCGACGGCAGCATTGTCACCAAAGACGGTCAAAATGTTGATGTGAGCATGAATTATTCAATGGCATATTCGCCCAACGGGACTCTATTGACCACAGTGGTAAACGTTCGGGATATCAGTCGCCTTCGCCAAGTTGAGGACATGAGGTCAGCACTGCTTGCCTCAGTTTCGCATGGACTCCAGACGCCTATTTCCATCATCAAGGCCTACGCCAGCACCTTGGCACGCCCTGACGTCGAATGGAGTCAGCAAACTGTTAGGGATAAACTACAGGCTATTGAGGAGGAAAGCGACCGTTTGAGTGAGTTAGTAAGTAAACTCCTTTATACCTCTCGGCTCGAAGCTGGGAGTTTGACTTTAGATATGCTTGTATTACATTTACCCAAGGAAGCGCATAAAGTGGCACAGAGATTTGCCGGGTTAACAGAAATCCATAAAGTGGAGTCCGATTTTCCACCCGAGTTCCCGCCTGTTCTTGCTGACCCGGAAAAAATAGGGGAGGTGCTCACAAATCTTATCGAAAACGCCATAAAATTCTCGCCCCAGGGCGGAACAATCACCATCAAAGGCGAGACCTCAGGGAACGAGGTCTCAGTCACAGTTGCTGATGAAGGAATTGGCATTCCACTACGAGACCAAGAGCGAGTCTTTGATCGCTTTTATAGGGTGGAGTCTAGCTCGGTCAGACTACCCCAGGGCACAGGGCTCGGGCTTTACATTTGCAAAAGCCTTGTCGAGGCTCACGGAGGTCGAATCTGGGTAGAGAGTGAGTTAGGAAAGGGCTCTCGCTTCACCTTCACTCTGCCTGTGGGCGAACAAGAATAGAGATTGAAGACGGCAAGGAATTGAGGCTGCATATGACAGAACTTAAAAGAGAACAAGACAAGATTATTCTGGTTGTGGATGATGAACCTCGCATCATCGAGGCAGTGGGCATGAATCTAGAGTTAGAGGGCTGTCAAGTCTCCGGCGCCTCTAACGGCTACGAGGCGTTGCAAAAACTGACTGAAGAGCTGCCTGACTTGGTTATCCTCGATGTCATGATGCCGGAGATGGATGGGTTTGAGACGCTAAGGAAGATTCGCGAAGTTTCCACTGTGCCAGTGATTATGCTCACTGTAAAGGGCGAAGAAATCGACAAGGTAAGGGGGCTTGACCTGGGCGCCGATGACTACATTACCAAGCCCTTCAGCCCTAGGGAACTTGTTTCACGAGTAAAGGCAGTGCTGCGCCGTGTTGAAATGCCTAGCCCTGTGCCAAAGACCGAAATACGGGTGGACGATAATCTCTCCATCGACTTCAGTCGGTGTAAGGTCATAGTTAAGGGTAAGGAGGTTCACCTCAGACCTACCGAGTACCGACTTTTGTACCATCTGGTGAGCAATGCTGGTCGTGTCTTTACCCATGAGACCTTATTGAGAAAAGTCTGGGGATATGAATACCGAGATGAAGACCAGTATCTGTGGCTCTACATTACCTATCTGCGCAAAAAGATAGAAGAGGACCCCAAGCACCCAAAATATATCTTGGGTGAGCGAGGGATAGGTTATCGCTTCAAGGAGTTTGAGAAAGCCTAAAGTTTGAGCTTCAAGGTTACTATCTCAAAAGGCTTCACTTTCATTTTTAGCGTATTGCCAGATGGTTTCAGCTCAAATTCTTCGCGCTCCAGCAAATCAACAACCACCACCCTTTTAATGTCACGGAATAGTTCAATCTCAGCCATCGTTTCCTCCCCCTTTGATTCAAAGAACCGTAATATCACCTCATCGCTGTCCTCGGCTTTCTTGAAAGCTGACAAAATAAGGTTATCGGGCCTCAGCTCGAGAAAAGACTGCCCTCGCTGTATTCCCTCACCGAGACATATCTGTGAAGCTATTAGAGAGTGGCTAAATTCATCTGCCTTCCTGAAGGAATTCGCCTCCTTCCAGTCCCCGGCGTGTGGATATAGAGCGTACTCATAAGCATATGACCCGATTTCCGTAGCCTTAGGTGTAGGCACAAATGGTCCACTTTCACCATCTGCCGAAAGGGTAGACACACTTCTAAGCAGGGTAAGATAAACATAGCCTTCCCCCATCTCATTTATAGGTATTCCCTTGCCGAAGAAGGTTACACCTCTATCCCTGCCACCACAGTCAACCCAACTCAAGGAGGGAACCTCAAAAGACACACCAGATATGAACCTCCCTGGTTCCCCTATGACACCAAATTGCGTTGCGCGGGAATAATTCGGCTGCATTATTCTGGTATCGAATCTATTCCTGATGCGCACGTCAGGGTGTTTATTATTAATCTGAAGCGCAAAGTCGATTCTGGGGATATCCCGATACACGGTGATTTCTTTATATACCTCAATGCTTTTATGTCTATAAAGGAGGGGTTTATATTTCTCACGCAGCCTATAAGGCCATATGAGACTATAGTATGCATCTTGAAAAGTTATCTTGGCTCTCTGGTTATTGACCTCTATATTGAAACTGACAGGTTTGAAATCCCCAAAACGAATCCCTTCACCACCTTCAGTGTGTATCGGCCTTTCCAATCTGCTGTGATGGAAATAAAGATCTCCTATCTCGTCATCAATGATGAGTTCATTACCTCTTATTAATAGCTTCCCATTGTTATCACAAACTTCGACAATTCCGGTTTTATCATCTACCCACAGGGTGAAGAACGGAGTGACTAATTTGTTTCCTTTTGCCTCTATTTTACCGGTAGGCTTCTTAGTCCTCTCAATTATGTCATAAATCTTATAACCCAAAGGTGGTACCTTAGCCATGAAGCCCAGCTTGGCTTTGGTAAAGACACCACCACTAGCCTTTTCAATCTCTAATACCTGACATTCTATCTCATCATCGTCGTCTTTCAACCCAGGCTCGTTTATGCCACTGGAATTAGCATCAAGCTCCACCTCAACCCAATCAGTCACCCACCAGGGAAAGACATTAAAAACTACCACTTTGCTTGAGCCATTTTCTTGCTCACCGATGATATATTCCTTACATTCATTGATTACCTCGCCTAACTCCTGCCTCATAGAATTAAAGTGGCCTTCTACCTCATCATAAATTTCATCTACGCTACATCCGTTTATTACGTCATGGAAGGCAATGAAAAGAAGCTTCTCCCAGTTCCGTTTCATAACTTCACCGGGGTATTGTCTCCCCAGCAACCAGGCTATAGTAGCAAGTGCTTCAGCAGTTACAATTAATCTCTCACATCTTCTAGTGCCCAATATTACCCACACCCTGCTGGAGGACACATCGGGAAAAACCTTCGCGACCTGGTCATCATACATTTCACCATCTATCATCTCGAATTCCTTCCCTTGTTGTTCTAAAGCGGTAAAGAATTCGCTTGGGGTAGCGATCTTCATAAAGCTACCTTTATGAGTCTTGTTCCAACTATCAACTGCATCAAGTATTTCTTCCTGAGGAGGGATCGAGCCACTACCCGAAGGCATGAGTATTTGCGAAGTAGCAGCAACTTTGCTGAGGGCACTAAACGATTCCTCCAGCTTATCCACATATAATCCTGCTCTATAACCTCGAGGCATCCAGTGAGACAGGATAGTTGTTCCGTCTAAGCCTCTCCACAAAAACTCGCTTACTCGATTTCCCACACTTTCCCCCAAACCTCTTCTAAAGGCAAGCCACTTGTATCCTGCCTTCTTGTAAATTTGGGGCAATTGAGCATTTAAGCCAAAATTGTCGGCTGCCCAAGCTACAGGAACATCCACGCCAAATTTTTCCTTGGCATATCTCTTCCCGAAGAGGATCTCCCTTATCAATACTTCACCAACGGGACGCATAGTATCCGGCATAAGCCATTGACCATCAACGATCTCCATCTTTCCCTTCTGGATCATTTCCTTCAACCCTGACCATAACTCTGGATTTCTCTCCTCGAAAGCTTTCAACAAAAAACATTGTTCTATACAGAACTTAAATTCCGATTTCCGCATAAGTTCCAGAGCTTCGGAATAGATAAGCTCATTTATCTGGTAGTAATCATCCTTGGTGAAAGCCCAGGCTACATCGAAATGAGTATGGGGAACGACATATATCGTTTGCATTTCAACCTCCAAATATCTCTTTTATTGCTCTGCTCCACCCCTCGGGTCCAATTCCTTGAACCTTGCGCAAATTAGGCACATCTATATTTTCCCAGGCATAATCTCTCTTCTGCACCAAGATTGGTATGTCAACTGTAGAAAGCATCGGCAAATCGTTGAGGCTATCACCTACGCCAATAGTCTCTATTTCACCCCACATCTCACGATATAATCCAGTCACAATCTTTACCGCTTTACCTTTATCATTATCTCCCATAACACCGTAAAACCGTCCCCCATGCGTCCAGTTAAGGCCGGCCTGCTTAATCTTCTGTAAGAACTCATCTATCTCCCCGGAGGTAATGGGAGATTGCTTCGCTTCGCTCTCAATGATAACCGTCTCATCATACTCCCTCTGTTTAGCTAATTTAGCAGAGTCGATATCTAAACCAGTTTCCTCAGCTACTTCCTCATCACTCATATCGCCAAAGCCTCTAAAGCGAAGTCCACTCTCTTCTCTCACCTTACTCAGCAATTGTCTAACCTTCTTATAAGAAGTGCCTAACTCAATGACCAATAGCTCATTGACACTTTTGTGGTACTCAAACGAAAACGGGAAATAACCTCGCGGTATGAAAATGGCGCCTCCGTTTTCTACTATAAAAGGATGAAAACTTTCCAATTTACGACGGTATACCTCTTGTTCTGCTCTGGTCTTCGCTGAACAAAATATCAAAGGTACCCCAATTTCCTTGAGTCGCTTTACTCCAGCAATAGATTTTTCATATGAATAAGTAACCAAGTCGAGAAGGGTGCCATCTAAGTCAGTGAATACAATTTGCCTCATCTTTAGCAGTTAAACAACCTCGTTCGGCTCAATTGAAGCACCTTTGGGTAATCTGCTACCCTCTTTGACTCTCACCCTGTCACCTAAAACACAGTTATCCAAAATTTCGCTTCGTTGCTCAATGTAGCAATTAGAAGCAATAATACAATTCCTGAGCTTCACTTCTTTACCAACTTTGCAGTTTTGCCACAACACCACTCCTTCTACTATAGTATCCTGCCCTATTTGACAGCCAGGACCAATAATGGCAGGGCCTTTTATTACCGAATCTTTATCAATAAAGCAGCTTTCACCAATTATTGCTGGGCCCTCGATTTGAGCTGAAGGGTGAACAAAACTCTCTCCCTCCAGTTTTACATCCTTATCGCTAACATAACGATGGAGTAGGTCACGACTTAGTCTGAAGTACTTCTCAGGTGTGCCAATATCAATCCAATAGGATTCAAATGGGTAGCCGTAGATAGCTTGCCCTTCTTCCAGAAGCGGAGGGAAAACATCGTGTTCGAATGAGAAAAAAGTATTGGAGGCAACATAGCCCAAGATATCAGGCTCCAGAACATAGACGCCAGCATTAATCATGTTGGTGGTCACTTCACTCCAACGTGGTTTCTCTATAAAATGCCTTACTCTGCTCTGTCCGTCAGTCTCTACCACTCCGTAGATAGTGGGGTTTTCCACTGGCGTCAAGGCTATTGTGGCAATAGCCCTTCTTTCACAGTGAAAATTTATCATGGCAGTTAAATCAAGAGCAGTGAAAATATCACCATTCAAAACAATAAAGGATTCATCCAACAATTTTTCAGCATTTTTTACTGCTCCCGCAGTTCCCAATGGAAAATCCTCCACAGAATAGGTTAACTTCACACCAAATCCACTACCATCACCAAAGTAAGCCTGCACCTGTTCAGACACTTGCCCCACCGCAAGTATTATGTCAACAATTTTGTGTTTCTTAAGATAATTGATAAGGTGTTCCAGAAAAGGACGATTCAATACAGGAACCATTGTTTTAGGAGTATTATAGGTAAGTGGGCGTAACCTGGTTCCTTCTCCCCCAGCTAAGATAACCGCCTTCATGAGCTTTTCACTTTCACCAAGTTTACCTTGCCCCAATTACATGGGTCAACGCTTTTGTTCATCAAGGATTACTCCACAATTTTGCGTTACCCGAGTCACTCTGTTAAAATAGCCCTCACTTGTTGCTCTTCGGAATGAAAATAATATGAGTCAATTAGTTGGCGTTTTCAGCCAGGATGGTAGCGAAGGAAGAGATAAATTAACTACCATGCTGGAAGCCTTCCACCCTCAACATGCTACTAAAGCTAATTCCGATAGCAATGAACACCAGTGGTTACTCAGTTCATCCTTTGAAAATGTAACTGGCAACACCGCCTTAGCTGAACTATTTTCACCTATCGACATAAAAAATCTGGAATATCCTTATTTAGATTACGGCGATAACCTGGTATTGATGTTTGATGGTCAGTTTTATAACCCATCTTCAATAATATCTGAGCTCCCTCACAATCGTCGCCTGACCGAGAACGCTAGTGCCGAGGGACTAGTTCATCTACTGAAACAACACCGCGGCAACCTTGAACAAAAGATAAAGAAAGTGGTAAAGGACCTGGATGGGAATTATGCTTTGGTGGCTAGCAACAGTGACCAAACAATAGTAATGCGGGACCTTTTAGGCACAAAGCCCCTCTATATTGCTAAAGACGGCAATCTTTCAGCTTTTGCTTCCAATAAAAAAGCTCTATGGAGAATAGGGTTAAGCAATGTCATGCCTTTGAGAGCAAGCACGCTTGCCGTATTTAATAAAAACGGCATCAGAATCAAAAAGGCCTTTCTTCTCAGCAAAGGTGGGATTGAAATAAAAGAGCTGGGGCAAGCTGTAGATTCTTATCATGAAGCTATTTGTTCTTCGGTACGAAAACGGGTAACGGATGTAGATAAAGTTGGTGTGTTGTTATCCGGAGGTGTGGATAGCTGTTTGATTGCAAAATTGGTGTCGGATATTGCTTCCTTTAATGGAATAAAGGTGACTGCCTACACCGCTGGTTTTGCTGATTCTCCTGATATGCTCCTGGTCAAGCGATTCGCCAGGAAAATGGGAATTGACTACAGAGTAAAGGTATTAAGCACCGACGATGTCCAGAAGTATATCCCTAAAGTTATTGACGCAGTGGAGGAAAGAGATTTTATTCAAATTGAAGCTGGCATCGCTATTTATGCCGCAGCTGACATGGCTAGTCAAGACGGCATAAAGGTCATCTTCTCAGGACAGGGAGCAGATGAACTATGGGGTGGATATAGCTGGTACCCCGATGTCTTAGGCAAAGATGGGCGTCAAGAGCTCTCCCGAAGGATGTGGGATGACTTCACCATGGCTGATGTAGAGACCCTGGACCGGGAAAATAAGATAGCTAAGGCACACGAAATGGAAGTGATGTTTCCTTACCTTGACTCGGAAGTAGTAAAAGTAGCTATGAGTGTAGCGCCCGAGTTGAAAATAACTTCTAAAAATGACCGAACGGGAAAACGTCCCCATCGCCAGCTTGCAAAAAAAATAGGAGTGCCTGTCAAATATGCCTACAGAAACAAGGAAGCTGCTCAACACAGCAGTGGTGTCCACAGTATACTGGACACAATAGCTACGAGGAATGGCTTTAACGCCGATTTAGTCAACAAAATCGGTTATGCCAGCAGTAAAATAACTACCAAGAAGATGGGTAGTTCCTCACGATATGGCTACCGATATGCCAGGAGTGCTATCTGGCAAATACCCGAACATGTACAGCTTTATTTAGATATCACAGCATATAACGAGGAGATGCTTAACGAGCCTGAAAGACAGAAAATACAATCTTTCGCGGATAAAATATGAATCCCTTATTCCTCATGTAAGGCGTAAAGTGCACCAAGATGGTCTTTTATAGCATTCATAAACTTCGAGCCCTCTACTTTACCTATCGGGCCATTAAAATGCGGGAGAGGTGGTTTTTCCCGGCTATTTAAAGCCCCCTGGTTGACTAGTTCCCTTAAGATAAGCTTTTTTGTCCCTTCCTCACAAAGTGGCGAATGGTAAATAGTAGCCAGCCCCTCAATCAACATGTGCTTGAGATGCTGTATTCCCTTCTCCTCGTGCATATGAGGGTTCCTGGTCTCGATTTGAAATAAGTCTATACCCTGATCTACAGCCTCATGGTCTATCTCAGGTAGTATGCCGCCAAAACTTTCGAAGAGGTATACCAGCTCACCAGGCTCCACAGCATACCCAGAAGCATACGGCAAAAGCTCAGCAAGTTTCATACTTATAGCATGCTCTCCAGCATTTCCCGTCTTTATCACCTCGGTTTCAAAGCCCGTTTTAGAGAAAATCAAATCATTTAAACACTTGTTCGTGGTTTGTGACACTCTTCCCCATTTCTTAAAGTATATCCCGCCTGAGATTTTAGTCTTATAATGCCATAATATTCTCACCATACTGTAAGGAGACCGAGCTAAGCTAAAACCAGCAGCGAAATTCCTGACATACTCTAATACCGCGCCAGGGAAATAGTTGTCAGCGTCAACAAAGCCAACATATTCTTTCCGTGCCACTTTGGCCATAAGTAAGCCTATTACCATAGCTTCGCTTTTGCCATCCCGCACCAGTCCGTCCTCCCCTAAAAGGGCATCACATCCTGCTTGCCTGACAGCCTCAGCAATGATAGGGTCTTTTTGATGCACAATGAAGGCATTGCGCATTGTATAGCGACAAATTTGATTCAGAGCATCTTTCTCCATCCTAAATCTATCAATTCTTCCCCTCTGGCTATTCGATACCACTATAACCAGGCAATCATGTGGCACACCACTAATCACACCTTCAAATAACTTGAGTTTTTCGTCCTTAATTGGAATTACCACCGCCATCTTAGCTTCAAAGCGTTTGATGGTATCTTCGTCTACTTTTATTACCCCCATAGCACCGTGGGCAGGTAGCTCGCTTTTAAATCCCGAATCTAATGAAATAACCCGTTGCACGGCATTTATCCTCACCGCTCCAAATCGCTCAGTATACCTCGGACTCTCGATAAACATCTCACCTCCACTAAAAAGAAGATAATATCAAAGTTAACTATCAACCAATAAATTATACACAAGATGACTCGAGTATTAAAATAAAACAAATGCCTTCTCACATAGTAGTAAGTTTCTAATCATGCCAACTAGAAGAACTGAGATTATGGAAAAACTGAATGCCATAGCCCGATCAGAAGTTAACAGTTGGCTTTGAGAGAACTTCAGCGTATAATTAATCAGGGCGTTCAGCAACAATAGCAAATCGTCCTTAGCGACAATGAATGTGGGTGTATGCCAAGTACAACTTCGCCTTCCAGAGAATCAATCCCTTAAGGGCAAACGTCGGGTGATTAAATCTATCATCACCCGGTTACGCAATAAGTTTAATATCGCCGTGGCTGAGGTTGACAATCAAGATTCCTGGCAACTAGCTACCCTGGGACTCACCTGCGTTAGCAACCATAGAAGTTACGATGACGAAATTCTGTCTAATGCAATTAGATTTATCTCTCAAAACTACCCTGAACTAGAATTACTGGGTTCAAAGATAGAAATTTTCTCAGCTCCATAAAGGGCTGATGGATGTTATTGCTTTTCTCCATCACCTTAAAAATCTCTCCAACTACAGGCAGCAATTGGTTCACATCGAGCATATTACTTCGCAGGACACCATTTCAGATAAGCTAGACGAGTTGAACCTCAACCCTACCCTTAAACTACGTCTCACGTCCCTGGGTATATCCTCACTTTACAGCCATCAAATAAAGGCATTAAATGCCATTCTCGCTGGCGAGAATGTAATAATAGCCACACCCAGCGCCAGTGGAAAAACATTGTGTTACCATCTAGCCACGCTGGAGGCAATTTTAACCGACAAAAATAGCTGTGCGCTCTACCTTTTCCCTACCAAAGCCCTGGCTCAAAACCAATTATCCAGCCTGAAGGAAATAGCATGCCCTGATTTTCTTTCGGATGGTGCTATAGCTACATTTGATGGTGATACCCCCAAAGCAGAAAGATCCCGGATAAAGAGGCAAGCCAGGATAGTGTTAACTAACCCGGATATGCTCCACCTTGCCATTCTGCCCAATCATCAATCCTGGTCGAGGTTATTTCGCCACCTCAGCTATATAGTGATTGACGAAGCTCACGTTTATCGGGGTGTTTTCGGCTCCCATGCTGCCAATGTCATACGAAGATTGCGGCGGATTTGCGCTCTTTATGGCTCCAACCCGCAATTTATCTGCTGTTCCGCAACCATTGCCAACCCAAAAGAACACGCTCAGAATCTGGTTGGGCTGCCATTCAAGGTCATCTCCGAGGATGGTTCGCCTCACGGAGAGAAATATTTTGCCTTTTGGAATCCACCAATTATCGACGCGGCTAAAAGCACCAGACGTAGTCCCAACAGCGCGGCATCTTTCCTTCTCAGTCAGCTAATTATGAAAAATATCCGCAGCCTTGTTTTCACGCGCACTCGTAAGCTAACCGAGCTTGTCTACATTTACACCCAACAGCAGCTACCATCCTCCCTTAGCTCGAAAATCAGCCCATACCGGGCAGGTTACCTTCCAGAGACAAGACGTCAAATTGAACGCCAATTCTTCAACGGTGAGCTTCTTGGTTTAGTAGCCACAACAGCCCTGGAATTGGGCATAGACATCGGTGACCTGGAAGCAACTGTGCTCACTGGCTACCCTGGAAGTATCGCTAGCACCTGGCAACAAGCCGGACGCAGCGGACGAACTACTGGCAGCTCTCTAAGCTTCCTTATTGCCTTAGATAACCCCCTTGATCAATACCTCATGCGGCATCCCGATTTCCTCTTCAGCAAGAACTTCGACAATGCCTTGATCAATCCTGAAAATCCGTACATCCTCGAACCTCATCTTCTATGCGCCGCCTGGGAGAAGCCTCTCAATAGTGGCGATAAAGACTTCTTTGGCAGTAACACTGAAATAGAAATGGACAGGCTAGTGCGTGAAGGCAAAATCAGGGAACGCAAGAATAAATGGTATCTTTCTCCGAGTATTTCTTACCCCGCCCAAGACATAAATATACGAGCGACATCGAAGAATAACTATACTGTGTTTGATATTTCACAAGGATGTATCTTAGAGACTGTAGAGGAAAGCGCTGCCTTCTCTCAAATACACCCTGGCGCTATCTATCTCCACCAGGGCGAGTCCTATCTCATAGTTGACCTCGACTTAAACACTCATACTGCCATGGCAACGCCAACGCAAGTTGATTACTACACTCAAGCTAAGGAAATCACCGACCTGAGTGTTACAAAGATAACCACAGAAAAGGAGCATAAAGGCATAAAAGTCTATTTGGGAAATGTAGACGTTACCACCACAGTAGTTGGCTTTAAGAAAAAGAGGCAATTCACTGAAGAGGTTCTCGGCGAGGAGCCGCTTGACTTACCTCCACAGAACTTCCCTACCAAGGCTTTATGGTTTGATTTGCCACGGAGAGCGGTCGACAAGATAGCTGAAAGTGGGCTCGATTTTCACGGTGGCTTACATGCCTGTGAGCATGCCGCCATTGGTATACTTCCTTTATTCGCTCTCTGTGACCGAAATGATATTGGCGGCGTCTCTACCCCCTTTCATCCTGACACCGGGAAGGCGCAGATTTTTATCTACGATGCCTATCCTGGCGGTATCGGCATTGCTGAGAAGGGATTTGAGATGATAACCCGACTATGGCAAGCCACTTTGAAGGTAATCGAGGAATGCCCCTGCTCCGATGGCTGTCCATCCTGCATCCAATCGCCAAAGTGCGGCAACAATAACCAGCCATTGGATAAGAAGGCTGCAATAATACTGCTCCAAGATCTAACCGCCTAGCGGTAGAGATAATTGCAACATTATTGCATTTAGCCTCTCGCTCCGGTATGATATCACCTGTGGTTCAAGATTCAATACAAGTCTTGCAAGCTCAGGGCTATAAAGTTACCAAACCTCGGAGACAGGTGCTTGAGATTCTCAATAGAACGCAAAGACCGCTCTCACCTTATGACATACAAAGGCTTCTGCGCCGACAAGGTAAGCATCTAAACCACGTTACCATCTACCGCATACTTGACCTATTCTGCCATCTCAATTTAGCCCACAAATTGTTATCCACCGGTGGATTTGTGAAATGCACACTACCCAGTGAGGAAGGCTGTCATCGCATTATGGTTTGCCTCCGCTGTGGCGCTATTCAGGAGTTTGCCGATAAGGAATTGTGCCAGGAAGAAAATGAGTTTGCCCGGAACTTTGACTTTCACACCGAACATCACCTTTCCGAATCATTGGGGCTTTGTTCCGCTTGCTACAAGAAACAACTCCAAAAGCAGGAAAACGCTTAACCTCAATCCATTAAACAGAAGATGCTTAAGAGAATAGCACAGGAACTCAGAAGACACGCTCCCTTCACTGCCCTCGGAGCCCTTACTGGAATTATCATCATGATTATAATAATTTTCGGTGAGGTGCCTTCCCAAATCTCGCAGACTACTTTCTACACCTTACACCCAATCCATGTTGTATTGAGTGCGCTGGTAACCACCGCAATGTACGCCAAATACAGGAAAGCTAAAATTTGGGCAGTGATTTTAATCGGCTGGACAGGCTCAATCGGAATAGCGACTCTAAGTGATGCTGTAATCCCCTATCTGGGAGGAGCTTTGCTTCATATCGAAATGGGGTTCCATGTGCCCTTTATTGAAACCTCAAAAATGCCCGTTATTGGAATCGAAAAGTGGATAATAGTAAACTGTGCAGCACTTCTTGGCATCGCAATCGGTTATTGGAAACGAACAACCAAAATACCACATTTTGGACATGTATTGTTGAGCACCTGGGCATCGCTATTCTACTTCACCTCATTTGGAACAGCAAACTGGATTCTTCTCCTACCTTTTGTTTTTGTATTCCTATTCCTTGCTGTCTGGATTCCATGTTGCCTCAGCGATATAGTTTATCCACTACTATTCATCAAAGAGCAGCCACAGTTGCCCCTTCCCAATAGAAAATAATAGTCAGCAATACGGTTATAATGGTGATATCATATTTAAATCCAGCAATTTGCGGGAGATTACATTGCTTGAGCACGGGGTAAAGCGAACTAAGGAAGCCTGGTTTGGCAAAATAGCTCATATTTTTGACCGGGGTTCTGTGGGCCAAGAAACTTGGGATGAGTTTGAGGAATTGCTTGTTTCGGCTGATGTTGGTGTGGAAACCACGAAGAAACTCACAGATAGAGTCAGACAACGAGTGAAACTGGATAAGCTGACACAAGCCTCTCAAATAAGATCAGCTCTGAAGGAGGAGATGATAAATTTGCTAAACATCCCGCCAAAGCCGATTAACGCTGACTCAGTGCCTCAAGTCATCTTGGTAGTAGGAGTGAATGGCTCAGGGAAAACCACCAGCATTGCCAAGCTGGCTTATGGTCTTACCTCGCAAGGGAAGCGAGTCATTCTGGCAGCCGCTGATACCTTCAGGGCAGCGGCTATAGACCAGCTAGAGTATTGGGGAGAGAAAACTGATGCTGAAGTTATTGCTCACCAGCCAGGTAGCGACCCCGGAGCAGTTGTCTTTGATGCTATCCAGGCAGCACGCAACCGTCACGCCCAAGTAGCTATTATCGATACCGCTGGTCGGCTTCATACTAAGTTTAATCTTATGGAAGAGCTCAAGAAAATCAAGCGAGTGGCTGCTAAGCTTGACCCCACAGCACCACACCAGGTTTTATTGGTATTGGATGCCACTACAGGACAGAACGGCTTAACTCAGGCAAAGTATTTTACTGAAGCTGTAGGTATAACCGGGATTTTCTTAGCTAAACTAGATAGCACCGCCAAGGGAGGAATAATATTTGCTATTTGCCATGAACTAAACATACCCATTACTTATGTAGGCACTGGTGAGAGATTACAAGACATAGCCCACTTTGATGCCGAAAACTTTGTTAGTAGTATTTTATCCTAACTCAAGTTCCTGTATCATTATGGTTTAAGATTTTTAGCTACATTCTGTCATAGCCGCAATAAGGAGTAGGATGGAAACTCAAATAAAAGGTGCAGCTGAGCAAGTGGAGAAAAAACTGCCTTTGGAGGACGGCACTATGTATAGCCGAAGAAAGGGACTGGAGTCCCTTTCGGTATCCCCTTTACAGGATTATATTTCCATAGTGGGTGAGGAGCGGATGGAGACACTGGAAAAACTTGCCCGCAAACTCAAGGGAATAAGGATGTTAGGGATTAACTCAACAGCGGTAGGTGGCGGCGTAGCTGAGATGCTTTACTCTCAAGTGCCATTTCTGAATGCGTTGGGGGTAGAGGACGAATGGAAAGTCATGCGTGGCACCAAGCCTTTTTATAAAGTGACAAAAGCTATTCACAATCTTTTACAAGGCAAGAAAGGAATCCTCACTCTTGAAATGATAAGGACATATTACAATACTCTCAAGGAAAACGCCGACCTTTACTCCAAAGACCTTAGCGATTATAAGCCAGATATAGTACTCGTGCATGATCCACAGCCGTTAGCTTTGGCTCGCTATTTAAAAAAGAAAGGACAGAAGTGGGTTTGGAGATCCCATATCGATGTGGAAGAACAGACGTTGGAAGCCAATCCCACTTTATACGAGTTCATCACGTTCTGTGCTAATTTCTATGATGCAGCAATATTCTCCGGCGCCCACTATGTTGTGGAGTACTGGCCTTTACATAAATACATAATCCCGCCGTTCATCGACCCTCTTTCCAACAAGAACAAGGAATTAATCCAAAGCGAAATCACACACGTACTGGAGAAATATGAAATAGACCAGAGTATACCCATGCTAGTCCAGATAGGGAGATTTGACCCCTGGAAGGGAATTTACTTGAGCATCCAAGCTCACAGAATTGCCCGAACTGAAGAAAGATGCCAGCTAATAATAGCTGGCAATATGGCTCTTGATGACCCTGAGGGTGAAGCAGTCTTCAACCAGATATGTGAGAAAACGAAAGATGACCCTGACATTCACATTATCAAGCTTTCGAATGACCGAGACGTCAATGCCCTGGAGGTAAATGCTTTGCAAAGAGCTGCCAGGATAATATTGCAACCTTCGATCAAGGAAGGATTTGGGCTAGTTATCACCGAAGCCATGTGGAAGGGCAAGCCAGTCATAACCCGGGAAGTTGGGGCAATTCCCATTCAGGTTACAGATGGAGAGACTGGCTTCTTTGTTACTTCAGCAAAAAAGGCTGCTAGCAAGGTAATCGGCCTGTTAGGAAACCCAAAAGAAGCGGAATTGGTTGGAGAGAAAGCCCATGAATATGTCGAAGAGCACTTTTTGATGCCTGATAGGGTAGCAGACTACTTGAGAATCGCCAATTATTTTGTCCACGGTAAATTAGACCGCGATGCCATAATTAGCTATCATCCATGGTTCAAACTATCCAAAAGGAAGGGATAATTGCTTGTCATCAGCATAGACCCTGTCGCTTTTTCCATCGGCACCCTCCAAGTAAGATGGTATGGGATTATGGTGGCTGCGGCTGTGATAACACTATTAGCCATCACCTTTCGAGAGACGAAGAAACGTGGTGTTTCCGAAACCACTACCAGCTACAATTTGCTTTTTTGGGCTCTCATCGGTGGTATTATCGGAGCAAAGTTAGTTTACCTCATAGAGGCATGGTCCCTCTACGGTGTAAAGACCTCCGACATTATTTCACCCTATGGCTGGGCACTAGATGGGGCTATCCTCGGCAGCATATCGGCAGGATTAATCTACTGGAGAATAAGACCAAAGGAGGCTTCTTTCCAGAACCTGCCAGCTATAACCGATGCAGTGGCTATGGGAGCACCGCTAGCTCAGGCGATTGGCAGAATTGGCTGCACCATAAATGGGTGCTGCTATGGTAAGCCCAGCCCCTTCTTGTCCTTTCCTAGAGCGGTAAGTTATACGCCTCGTGATACCATTCCAGCGCAATACTGGAACATACCTCTCTATCCAACACAAATTTATTTTATACTATGGAACCTCATAGTTTTCGCTATAGTATGGAAACTACGCAAACGGCTTGAACTTCAAGGCTCCCTTCTCTTCCTTTATCTTTCTCTCTACGCCGCTGGTGATTTTGGCCTGAGATTCTTTAAGGCCGCACCTCCTGTCCTGACTGGACTCCGTGGGGAGCAAATCATCAGTTTACTAATATTGGCAATAGCTTTACCTGCGCTTATTATCAGGATTCACAGGTTTCAGCAGAAGGCCACTGCTGAACCTGCTGATAATACTACTCAGCAGCAAAGTCAAGAAGATTAAGACGCAACACTTCCTCATCACCCCAATCACCCTTCCCCAACTGATATACAATGTCTATGTGGGTGGGGATTTCTTTCGCCAGTTGCCGTGAATTGAAATCAAATGCTTGCCAGGTTACATCATTCTGTCTTAGTTTTAGCTCTAAGTGCTCCCCTTCATTGCCAAAATTATGACGCTCTACTACCTCTACTTGACGGCTAAGAAAAGTAGGCTGGGGATTACCCTTCCCAAAAGAAGCCAATCTCTGAATCAGGTTCAATACCTCGCCACTGAGTGCCGATAATGGAATCTCAGCATCGATGGCTAACTTCGGCTGAATATCCAGGTGAGAAAGCTGGCTTGCCCCCAGGTCCATTAGCTTCTCCTCCAGCTGAGCTAAATTTTGTCGCTTTACTTCGAACCCTGCAGCTGCGGGATGCCCTCCAAAAGTGACCAGTAGATCACGACATTCCTCCAGGGCAAGCAAGATATTAAACTCAGATATGCTTCGGCAACTGCCACGACATAACTCTTCACCGAGGTTGACTATAACAGCTGGTTTGTTAAATTCACGCGCCAGCCTACTAGCAACAATCCCGATAACACCAACCGGATAGCTCTCATCGCTTTCAATAATCATGGAAAGTTCTTCCTTGAGCTGCATCCTCTTTTTCACTTTATCCAATACCTCCACGGTCAACTTTTGCCTTTTCCTGTTCCTTCTCTCCAATTCCGCGGCTAAACTATGCGCTTCATCCAATGATTGAGTAGTGAGCAAGTGATAACTAGCCGAAGCACCTCCTGTCCTCCCGGCAGCATTAAGCCGAGGACCTAAAGTCCATGAAATTTGCTCAGCATCAATCTTACCAATCTCCAGTCCAGCCCGTTTAATCAATTCTTGAAGTCCTAATCGGCGAGTATTATTGAGAACCCTCAATCCTGTGCTCACCAGGTAGCGATTTTCACCCACAAGGGGGACCATATCATCAACAGTGCCTAAAGCAACCAAATCTAGCAATTCATTAAGCCGTTCCCTTCTACTATCCTGGTAAAACAACGCTTGCACAAGCTTCAAGGCAACACCCACACCAGCTAACTCCGAAAAAGGATATTGCGAATCTTTTCGCTTGGCATCAACCACAGCTACTGCCCGAGGTAACTCTTTAAATGGCAAATGGTGATCAGTGATAACCACATCCATACCTAATTTTCCAGCTTGCTCCACTTCGTTTATGTCACCAACTCCACAGTCAACGGTGATGATCAGGCTAACCCCCTGGGTACGAAGTTTTCTCATTGCTACCAAATTCAAACCATGTCCTTCATCAACACGGTCAGGGATGTAAGAGACAACCTCGCCACCAAGCCATGATAACCCCTCTACCAGCACGACTATGGCCGTGAGGCCATCGACATCGAAATCACCGTAGATAGCGATTTTTTCCCTTGAAAGCAAAGCTTTATAAATTCGGTCCACTGCTTGGGTCATATCAGGAAGTAAAAACGGATTGCCTTCAAGACGATGGTCGGCGGTTAAAAAGGATTCTATCTCATCAGTTTGCACCCCGCGATTATAAAGGAGCTGGGCAATCAATGGTGGAACACTCGAAGCACGCAGATATACCTCAGGTGCCAAAGGCAAAAGATGCCACCGAACTCTGGGGGCGAACTTCATGTTCAAATGACCTCTATGAAAACCGTTAACTATACCACGATGACAAAACCAAGGTAAATACTACCAATTTGACCGCCCTATCAAATACTAAATATAATCCTTTTATGCATGACAAAAGAAGCTTGAAGGTAGCCTTGTATACATTGGGCTGCAAACTAAATCAAGCAGAAACTGAATCCCTAATTGACCAGTTCCACGAGGCTGGTTACCAGCCTGTATCACCAAACGATATAGCAGACATTTACATTGCCAACACCTGCACGATCACTCACCTTGCTGACCGTAAGTCACGCCACTGGCTCAGGCTGGCGAAGCGGAGAAATCCCCGGGCTTTAACCGTTGCTACCGGCTGCTATGCTCAAAGAGCTCCCCAAGAATTAATACCTATTGTTGACCTCATTTTGAGTAATGAGGAAAAGGAACACCTGATTGAGAGTATAAAAGCCTTCTTATTCCAAGCCCATCCCTCGTGCGAATATGCTGGCTTAGCTTCCTATTACTCTGGCGAAGAGAAGCGATTGAAGAAACTCGCTCAGAACAAGTTCCACCAACCAACTTCCAACATAAACGGTATTTCTAGAGTTCGCTCCTTGGTAAAGATTCAGGATGGCTGTAATAGTCACTGTGCTTATTGCATCATCCCTAAAGTGCGAACTTCCCAGTTTTGCTTACCAGCCTCGGAAATAATCAGCACCATTCAGGAGAAAGTAGCCATGGGCTATAGAGAAGTTATTCTCACCGGGACAAAAATCGGCTGCTATAAAGATGACAGTAGCAATCTCGCTACTCTGATAAGGCACATCCTCAATGACACAGGAATTGAGCGACTGCGCCTTTCTTCACTGCAACCGCAGGAACTCTCCCCAGACTTCCTAGCGCTATGGCAAGACAACAGGTTATGCCCTCATTTTCATCTGGCTCTTCAAAGCGGCAGTGATACGACGCTTAAGAGAATGCGCCGCCATTATTCCCTGGACGATTATAGAAAGGTGACAGAGTTGATCAGGCAAGAAATACCCGCAGTCGCCATCACCACCGACATCATCGCTGGCTTCCCCGGGGAAAGCGATGAGGAATTTGAGCAGAGCTACAATTTTTGCCAGCAAGCTGGCTTTGCTAACATCCACGTTTTCCCTTTCTCTACTCGACCCGGAACTGAGGCAGCCAGAATGCCTCACCAGGTGAACACCAAAGTCAAGAGGCGACGCACTCAAAGAATGCTGGAGCTATCACAAAGTTGTCGGCATAGCTTTCAACAGCAACTTTTAGGCCAAACGGTGGCTGTCTTATGGGAAAAGGAAACGAACCCACAGAGTGGTATATATTCCGGGCTGACCAATAACTACACTAGAGTATTCACTCACAGCGAGAAACCATTGAGCAATGAAATAGCGGAAGTCAGGTTAAGCGGGTTTCACAACCAGGGAATGTGGGGAGACCTAATTGAAAATTCAAGTTAAGGTAAAGCCTGGCTCAAAAAACGAAGAAGTTACCCAAAAAGGCGATACCCTTATAGTCACAACTAAAGAGCCACCAAAAGAAGGCAGAGCCAACCGGCAGGTTATTAAGTTGCTAGCCAAGCACTTTAAGGTGCCTCAAAATCAGGTTAAGCTCGTGAGCGGCTTCAAGAAACGGGATAAAGTCGTTGAGATTGTACAAAGATAAATTGCAACCAAAGGACAAGACAACTCGCGAGGTTATGTTCCCCTTCAGGTTTCAGACGGGTAGAAAGATTTTATTATTTGGCTTATAATTCAGATTGTGAAGAATAGCCCAGCTAGATTTGAACTTCGGTGTAGAATTAACTTAGGAGGGAACTATAAATGGCTAAAAAGCAAAAGATACTTGTAGTGGATGATGAGCCAAATATAAGACTGCTGGTCAAGAACATGCTTGGCAACCGCTATAATGTGGTTGAAGCGGGCGACGGAGACGAGGCTATAACCCAAGCTGAAAAAGAAAAACCCGACCTGATTATGCTGGATATCCTGATGCCCGGCAAGGATGGCTTTACAACCTGCAATCAACTCAAAGCTAATAAAGCTACCAAGGGTATCCCTGTGGTCATGGTCACTGCTCTGCAGCACAAATTGGATGAGAAGCTTGCTTTAAGCCTAAATGCTGATGGCTATATGAGAAAACCTTTCACCTCCGACGAGCTACTAAACGCGATTCGCAGCGCGCTGTCCGCTAAACGCCAAAAGTAACCCTATAGAATGTCAAACATAAAGGAAATTCTTCTGCTATTGTTCTATGTGTATTTAGCAAAGGCTGGATGTTATAGCTTTTCCTTTGATTGCGTTGAGACCTCAGATTCCGTCGCTACGGGCAAAGTGAAATAAAAGGTACTGCCTTCACCTGACACGCTTTCGACCCAGATGTTGCCCCCATGATGGTCGACTATGGTTTTACAGATATATAGTCCTAGACCCATGCCATCATATTGCTGAGTAGCTCGTCCAAAAGGCTTGAACAACTTAGCCTGGTCTTCCTTAGAAATACCAATTCCCGTATCAGATACCTGAATCAAGATATTCTTGTCTTTTTCTTCCGCGGTGATGCTAATCGTTCCAACAGAGGTAAACCTTACAGCGTTACTTAGCAAATTCGCTACGACTCGGCTCAATCGCTCTTTATCTCCATGTATTGGTGATAAGCTAGGGTTGATAGTCACCTTTAAGGATAACCCCTTTGCCTTAACCATCGGTTCTGTCAAGGCTATTGCTGGATCCATAATACCTGAGACATCGTGCACCTTCATATTCCATCGCAGTGTGCCCCCCTCCTCTCGAGATATGTCAAGAATATCATCAACTAACCGCCCTAAACGGCGAGATTCATTGTTTATGATTTCAAGGAAGTACTTTGATTCTGAGTCTACCTTGGCCTTCTGGCGCAGCACTTCCGAAAATCCTATGATTGAGGTGAGTGGATTGCGAAGGTCATGAGATACGCCGATAAGAATCTGTTTCTTCTCTTCATTAAGCTGTTCAAGCCGCCTGATTAGCTGCCCTAGCCCTTTATTTGTTTCCGCCAGCTCCTCTGTTTTGAATTTAACTTCATTGGATGCAAAGCTCCCCATAAATACCATCAACCCAATACAGGCAGCGAAGAAGGCCAAAGAAAAGATAGCTAGAGGAGGGCTAGGTTCAAGCATAACCACACCTGGAAGTTGGCTTGCTTTAGGCAGGAGTGTTACTCCGGCGATAAACAAGGAAGCAATCCCGAGGAGAGTCCAGCCTGCCAAAGACAAATTTAGAAATATGCTGACACTCAGCAGGTGCACCACGAAAAGCATGATGAACGGACTATATAGATAGCCACTAAAATAAACTATGGCCGTAATCCCGACGATATCAACAATTAAACTGCTCAAACCTATCCAAATTATTCGCCTATAGTCCTCTGCTCTCTTATATGCCGCTGCCCTCAGAAGATAAAAGTAAAGAAAAGTATTAGCGGATATTCCTACCGCGGCTAAGATGTGGAACGGAAGCATTGACAAAGAAAGTATTCCCTGGACATATCCGATCAAACAAAAAATCCAGACCGCTATGATTACCATGTAACGAATTCTAGCTGTCCAGAGAAGATTCCCGCGGAATCGCGGTTCAGATAGCTCACCAAGAAATCTAGGTAATTTCAGACCTGCGCTATAAATTCCTTCACTTTTTGGCATAACGAGATTATAAACAAATAAGATTATTTCAGCAATGGGGGGCGTCATCTCTCTTATTAAACAACCTTCGGATAGTTTATTTCACATATAACAGCCAATAAAATAAGCAGGAAAGAGGATAAGTTTGTAACATGAACATAAAAGAACCACATTTCACTTGCCAATTTTGCATCCTTGATATACAATCAGTTATTAATTTTGGTTTTGGGAGGTGGAATCCATGGAAAACATGATATTCCCTAAGTGTCAGAAGTGCGAAAAGGGAGACCTGGTGCCGCTGTCTGATTTCGGTGGCCAGGGAGCTGCTGTTCACTACAAGGCTTGGGTATGCACCAATCCTGATTGCGGCTATAATCTAAAAATCAGGAATGGCGAAATATACATAAACGAACCTATTCTCAGTGGAGCAATCCACAGCCGCCGCGCATAACACACGGTATTACAAAATCGACTGCACTTGAGCCAGTTAGTTGGTTTGGTAATAGATTCTCTCTTTCCAAAGCGGTGTATCAGCTGCGGGAAAACGGGGAGCTTTCTATGCTCTGATTGTCAACAGAGCGTGCCAAAGCTATTGCCCCCGCTTTGTCCCAAGTGTGGCAAACCCCAGGTTAACAGTGTCTTATGCGCAGCGTGCCGGCAAAGGCAAACTGCGATTGATGGAACTCGCTCTCCTTTCCGCTTTGAAGGCGCAATGCGCCAGGCTATCCATCAGTTCAAATACCAAAACTTGAAGGCGATCTCTTCATCTTTGGCTGCATTATTAGCTGATTATTTGCTACTCAATCCCCTGCCAGGCGAAGCTCTCGTCCCAGTACCTCTTCACCCACGGCGGTTGAGAGAGCGAGGTTATAACCAGGCAGCCCTCTTAGCTAAAGAGTTGGGTAAGCTTATGGACCTGCCTGTCATTACAGATTGCCTTATTCGCGTTAAAGAAGCAAAACCTCAGGTAAGAACAACAACTGTGAAAGAGCGAAGGAAGAATGTCACCGGCGCTTTTGTATGTCGTGGTGATACAATAAATGGTAAACAAATTATTGTTATTGATGATGTATGTACTTCAGGAGCAACGTTGGAAGCTTGTGCCATAGCTCTCAAAAATAATGGGGCTATTTCAACCTGGGGATTAACCATGGCTATGGAAATTCTAGAATGAGGAGGAAATATGAAGCTACAAATTATCGCCAAAAATGCGGAGCTTTCGGAATCAATGCTTGCATACGCCAACAAAAAAGCTACCAGATTAAATCGCTATCTTCCCATTATCAGTGAAGCAAGGTTAGAGATTTCTAGAGAAGATACAAAGCTACCGACGGAGCGATTTATTGCTCAGCTCACCATTGATAGCAAGGGGACTTTAATTAGAGCTCAAGTGAGAGCCGGCGACGTTCGAACTGCTGTTGATAACGTCATCAATGCACTAGCACAACGACTCAACCGATTCAAGGGCAAGCTGTATTATAAAGGAAGGGGAATCTCTCCAGCCCGCCAGGAAATAACACCTGAAGCTAAACAACCTGTCACGGAGGTGGTAAAAACCAAACATTTCCTAGTCAAACCAATGTCCGCAGAGGAAGCAATAACTCAGATGGAGCTTTTGGGACACGATTTCTTCCTGTTTATCGACTCCGATACCGATAAGCTCAACCTACTATATCGCCGTAAAGATGGCGCTTATGGGTTGATCGAGCCCGAGATGGCATAACAAACAACTAGCTGAAGTTGTTGTTCTTTTAAAAAGCTCCCCGGGTAGGATTCGAACCTACAACCAAGCGGTTAACAGCCGCCTACTCTACCATTGAGCTACCGGGGAAAGGCATCTAATAAAGCTGCCGAGCCAGGATTCGAACCTGGGCTAAGGGATCCAAAGTCCCCCGTGCTACCGCTACACAACTCGGCAACCATCACTTAATCCTGTGCCGAAGGTCGGATTCGAACCGACACGGGAGTTGCCTCCCAACAGTTTTTGAGACTGCCGCGTCTACCATTCCGCCACTTCGGCATATATCCTAACCAGTGCCGAGGAGCAGAGTCGAACTGCTGACACGCGGATTTTCAGTCCGCTGCTCTACCACCTGAGCTACCTCGGCGCAAAACACTACTTCAAAGAGGCATAATTAGGATAATGCACAACTAAACCGATGTCAATCAATCTATCTCGTGATAGGACTGTTGACCAGCTCAGTGAAAACAGCCCGAGCTAATTCCTGCAAGGAATGGCTTGATTTGCCACTGCGAGGATTTTGAAGCAATGGTGTAATGGAAATTTTTTTCTGCTCTACCGCCCAGGCATCACTGCCCAGACCTGCCTCACCTATTACCTTGTCCTTCAAGATGATATAGCCTTCACTTTCACCACTTAACACCTTCTTTATCTCACCGCCGTGGCTTTGCTTGCCTAATTTTGTAACCTCTATTCCCCTTATCTCCTCCAGAGGTAAATTAGGTAAGTTGATGTTCAGCAAAGTTTCCCTGGGTAAATCGCCTTTCTTTACCCTATCCGCAAGCAGAGCAGCTAATTTAGCAGCAGCTTCGAAATCTGACCCCTCAAAAGCATCCACTGAAACGGCAAAAGATGGAACACCGTGAAAAGATCCCACCAGAGCGCCAGCAACAGTGCCCGAAATGAAAACATCATATCCTATATTAGGACCTTTATTGATGCCCGAGACAACAAGGTCTATCTCTCCGGGGAATAAAGCCCTGAAAGCTATAATGACGCAATCGACTGGCGTGCCATCGGTAGCATAGATTCCACTTCCCCTCGCTTGTGGAAACACCTTCACAGCACGGCGCAAATTAACCGAAGTGCCTACTCCACTCTGCTCACTCTGTGGAGCTACAACCACCACCTCACCTACTTTGCGAAGTTTCTCTGCTACAGCCCAAAGACCAGGAGAGTCAATTCCATCATCATTGGTAACTAATATTTTCATAAATGCTCGCTGGCTATCAAACTTCTGAGTAACTATCTCAGTAAAATAATTGTGCTTTGATTATCGGGCTATGTCAAGCTTGATAGTTATTGCAACTAATGTAAAAATATGCTTTATATTGAGATGCACCCAACTGGTGAGAATAAAACCCTAATTCAGTGCGACTTTGACGGCACTGTTACTGAAAAGGATATCAGCTATTTGATATTAGACACCTTTGCCAACGGGGATTGGAAGAAACTAGTAGCTGACTACCGAGAGAACAAGATATCGGTGGACTACTTCAACAAGCAAGCATTCGCTATGGTGAGAGCCAGTAAGGAGACTCTGACCGAATTTGTGAGAGGAAAAGCAAAGTTACGACCTGGGTTTAAGGAGCTAATCGATTACGGCCATCAAAGAGACTTCCGCTTGGTCATTGTAAGCAATGGTCTGGACTTCTATATCGATGCAATACTCAATGATGCTGGCATCAGAAACATCGAAGTATTCGCCGCACAAACTAAATTCTGCCCCGAAGGTATTAAAGTTCAATATATCGGACCAGATGGCAATCAAGCAAACGATGGGCTTAAAGAAATATATACCAAATTGTTCCTGGCGGAAGGTTATCGCTTGATATATCTGGGGAATGGTATCTCCGATATTTACCCGGCACGGTTAGCTCACCACGTTTTTGCCCGGGACGACTTGCTTTTACATTGCACCAAAGAAAATATTGTCTGCACACCATTTACCGACCTTAATGATGTGGTCGAAGATCTGAAGCTACTCACTGAATCTCGTTCAAATGCCTGATACTCACCTCTCCCTACGTTTGTGATACAATTCTATATTCGTTAAATTTTTGAGGTTGAAAGGAGGACAAGCAATAGCAGAAGTAAAAACAACCCTACCGGAGACGGCACTTCTATTGATAGATATGAAAGATGATACGCTTCACAAAAAGAGGACTTGTTTGACAACAGGCAAGCTAGAGGCGTAAATTTATATTTAACCTTGGAGGGATAGAAATTTACGCTATTATTCAGACCGGCAGTAAACAATATAAGGTAGCCCCTAACGAGAAGATACAGGTTGAGCGCCTGAACATACCTGAGGGCAATACCGTTGACCTGGACAGTGTATTGTTTATTAATGATGATGGAAATGTAATTACAGGCGACCCCACTATCAAAGGCGCCAAGGTAAAAGCTACTTCCCTAGGTGAGTTTAAAGGCGACAAGGTTACAGTATTTAAGTATAAGCCAAAGACTCGTTACCGCAGGAAAACAGGACACCGGCAAATTTATACCAAATTATTAATAAATAAAATTATTAAACCACGGGGGCATAAGCATGGCACATAAGAAAGGCGGCGGTAGCACACGCTGCGGCCGCGACAGCCAATCAAAGCGTCTTGGCGTGAAGAAATTCGGAGGGGAGCAGGTTCGCGCCGGGAATATCCTGATTCGGCAACGAGGCACTCGTATTCTACCAGGAAATAACGTCGGCATGGGCAGAGATTACACCCTGTTTGCTTTGATAGATGGCTTTGTAAAATATGAGCCAGCTAACAAATACAAGAAAAAGGTGAGCATCTACAAATGAAGGATAAGATACACCCCAAATACTATGAAAATGCTAAAGTAACCTGCCTTTGCGGCAACACCTTTACTGTGGGCTCAACCAAGCCAGAGCTTAGAGTAGAGGTGTGCAGCAAGTGCCATCCTTTCTACACCGGGGAACAAAGAATAGTGGATACTATGGGAAGGGTAGGACGGTTCAAGAAGAGATATAGAATAAAAGATTGACATAGAGCGGTTGTTTAACACCCTTAACAGAACTAGCTAGGCTAAATCTTGGTTCTCCAAAAGTCTGAAGTCCGTATCATTTCGTAAAAAACAAGTGCGATTGCCGGTATGGCAAACCGGACCCGTCGGCTCCGCCTGGATGAGAAGTGTATCACTATCGCAGTCCTTGATAATGGACTTCATCCTGAGGAAATTGCCTGAAGTTTTCCCCTTGTGCCATAATTCCTGTCGACTGCGACTATAGAACCACACATCACCACTTTCTACCGTTCGAGCCAGCGACTCCTTATTCATATAGCCCAGCATCAAAACTTCACCATTCCTGGCATCCTGAATGATGGCAGGAATTAAACCTTGAGAATCGAAATTCAACATCTTCATTAACCTCCAGTTGCTATAGCCTCCCTCAAGTCAATATCGCCAGTATAGAGAGCCTTACCGATAATCGCCCCTTGCGCTCCAAGTTGCTTAAGCCTTTCCAAATGCTCCAGTTTGGAAATGCCTCCAGCAGCAATCACAGGAACATCTACCCCATTAACCAGCCTCCCTACCATGTCAAAGTTAGGCTCAGTTAAAGTGCCATCCCTCACTATATCGGTAAAAATAAATCGCCTTACCCCAATATTTACCATGTCTGTACTCAACCGTAAAACATCCACCATAGTATCCTTCTGCCAACCGTGAATACAAACTTTGCCGTCTCGAGCATCAAGGCTCACAATTATTGCTTCACCAAACCGGCTGCATAGTTTCTTTACCAGCTCGGGATTCTCTACCGCTGATGTGCTCAAAACAACGCGTTCTATCCCCTTTCCTAATACCTCCTCAACCGTGTTTTCTTGCCTGACACCGCCTCCGAATTCCACGGAGAGGCTGCTCTTTTTTACTATTTCCTCCACCAAAGCTATGTTTCCCGGCTTACCCGTCGCTGCTCCATCCAGGTCGGCAATATGTAGACAGCGTGCTCCTTTGGAGCGCCATCTCAAGGCTACTCCAACAGGGTTTTCATCATAAATGGTTTCCTGCCGATAATCACCCTGGTATAGCCGAACACACTTGCCTTCCCTGATGTCAATAGCTGGAATTATTTCCACTTTTCCCTCATAGCGAGCTAAGATAAGAATTAGGTCAACAACTTTGTAGCATCAGATTATAACCCAACAAACCCCCTTCCTGGCAACCTTGCACAATTTTGCACCGTGTTGCTTCTTCCTAGCTATTAATGCTATATGTTTCTATCAATAAGGCTACGAAAATGCAGGAAATAATTGAAGCACCTATACCAGGGAAAATACTGGTCGTAAATATCACGGCGGGGAATATCATACAGGAGAGCGGAGCGGTCTGTATCATAGAGGCGATGAAGATGGAAAATCCTATAATGTCACCCGTGAAGGACTCGGTCAAGGCGATATTAGTGTTACCGAGCACAATTGTTAAGACTGATGATAAGTCAACTGTTATCTAATACTGAAAGGAGGTTGAATCATGGACGAAGTAGTTAGAGGGACGACGGCGCAAAAAATTGAGGAGTATAAGCGTAAAAGAGAGCATATCTTGCAAATGGGAGGGCCTGAGACTATTGAGGGGCGCCACAATAGGGGGCAAATGTCAGCACGGGAAAGAATAGATTATTTTTTCGACCCTGGCACTTTTATCGAGATAGGATTATGGATTAAACATAGAACCACCGCTTTTGGAATGGATAAAAGAAAGGTGCCTGCTGAGGGAATTGTCACTGGATTTGGCAAAGTAAATGGAAGATATGTGGTTGCCGGCGCTGAGGATTATACTGCCATGATGGGAACATTTGGTGAATACCACGGTAAGAAGCTGTCTTACACCATCGATTTTGCTAAGAATAAAGGCTGGCCGTTTGTAACCATGAATGACTCTGCAGGCGCCCGACTCCACGAAGGAATGGACACTCTAGAATCTTATGGCTGGACATTCAAATCTCAGATATCGGCTTCAGGAATAATCCCTCAAGTATCCCTACTAATGGGTCCTTGTCTCGGGGGACAAGCCTATCACCCGGTAATGATGGATTTTGTCATTCAAACAAGAAAAACTGGTTTTATGGGCATCGCCGGACCCGCTTTTGTAAAAACGCAGACTGGAGAGGAAATTAGCCTGGAGGAGCTAAGTGGCTGGAAAAATCATGCCATTAAATCGGGGCAGACACACATTGTAGCTGAAGATGATAAGGATTGTTTAGATAAGTGCAAGGAGTTGTTATCTTTCTTCCCATCCAATAGCAAAGAGAAGCCACCTCGAATAGAGACCAAGGATAGTCCTGAGAGAGAGATTCCCGAGTTAGATACGATAATTCCTAATGAGCCAACAACACCATACAATATGCACGAGATAATCAAGGAGGTTGTGGATGAAGGGCAATTCGTGGAGATATTCAAGGATTATGCCGCAAATGCCATATGTGGATTTGCCCGTATGGATGGGCGTCCCGTGGGGATAGTGTCCAACCAGCCCCTGGTAAAAGCTGGAGTCCTGGATATCAATGCCTGTGACAAATTGGCGAGATTCATAAGATTTTGTGACCTATTCAATATTCCCCTCATCTCGCTTACCGATTGTCCTGGCTATATGATAGGCTCTGACCAGGACTGGGCAGGCATACTAAGACATGGTGCTAAGCTGCTCTATGCTTGGGCTGATGCCACTGTGCCTTTAGTTTCAGTCATGATAAGAAAATCCTACGCCGGTGCTCACTACGGGATGCTAGACAAGTCTATTGGTGCTGATTTCGTCTTTGCCTGGCCGACTGCTCGGGTTACCATCGTTGGTGCTGATACCGCTGCCAGTGTCATATTCGCCAAGGAGATAAGGGAGGCAGAAAATCCCGAGGAGGTAAGGGCAAAGAGGATAAAGGAGTACTCTGAACTATACGAAAGTCCATATCCCGCCGCCGAGCGAGGCTACATTGATGACATAATTATGCCCCATGACACTAGAAAGGTGGTAAACAAGGCGCTGGATATTTTGGAACACAAGGAAGTTGCCAGGCCGTGGAGAAAATACTCTAACATAAATCTTTAAGGGGGAAGTATGGATTTCAGTTTTAGCGAATCGCAGAAGAAATTCAGACAAGAGGTACGAAGCTTCTTAGAACATGAAATAAAGGAAGGGCTCTGGGAGCCAAGGTGTGATGCCTGGATACAGGGATATAACCCCGAGTTTACCAAAAGAGTGGCACAAAAAGGTTGGATTGGACTTACCTGGCCCAGGGAATATGGCGGGCAGGGACGCAATCATATAGATCGACTTATCCTTACCGAGGAAATGCTAAGATATGGGGCACCAGCAGCTTGTCATTGGTTTCCTGACCGCCAGATAGGTAGTTCAATACTTAAATATGGTAGTGAGGAACAGAAAAGAGAATTCTTGCCGAAGATAATGAGAGGAGAAATGTATGTTGGGCTGGGGATGAGTGAAACGGAAACTGGTTCAGATTTAGCTTCACTTAGAACAAGAGCTGTTGAACAGGATGATTGTTTTGTGATTAATGGACAGAAGACCTGGACCAGTGGTGGTCGGTTTATGAACTATGTTTCTCTATGGGCCAGAACAGATACGAATGCTCCCAAACATAGAGGCATAAGTGAGTTTATTATACCTATAGATCTCCCCGGAATTTCCCGCATTCCCATGATAGACATCACCGGCACGGAAGCTTGGAATGATGTTTTCTTCGATAATGTTCGGGTCCCCAAGAAATACATGATAGGGGAGAAAAACAAAGGTTTTTATCAAGTCGTGGAGCAGCTTGCCTACGAGAGAAGCGGTATGGAAAGGCTGATGGGCAACTATCCTCTATTTGACGCCCTCATCAAATTTGTTAATGAGACAAAATACAATGGGAAACCTCTAGCACAGGATGCGGTAATCCGTCATAAGCTAGCAGAACTACAGGTTGAATTTGAAGTGGGAAGGCTCCTTATATATAAAGTTTTTATTACTATGGATGAAGGGCGAGTACCTACTGTAGAAGCTGCTATGGCCAAAGCCCATGCCACTGCTTTTGAGCAGCGGTTGGCTAATATTGCCATGGAAATATTAGGCCCTTACGGATTACTGTGGGCTGGCTCTAAATATACCCCCTTTGGAAGCATAGCAGCTCGCTCATACTTAGCTTCTAAGGGCTATAGCCTTCAGGCAGGTAGCACAGAAATCTTGAAGAATATCATAGCTACCAGGGGGTTAGGGCTGCCGGTAAACCAATAACAAAGATTTAGTTGATAGGAGGGTAAAGTGGATTTATCGCTTTCTGAAGAGCAGGAGATGTTAAAAAAGGCAGCACGTGACTTCGTCAGTGAAAAGTGCCCTAAGAGCTTCGTTAAACAAATGGAGCAGGATGAGAAAGGCTACTCACCAGAGCTATGGGAGGAAATGGCTAGCCTGGGTTGGTTGGGGCTGGTATTTCCAGAAAAATATGGTGGCGGTGGCATGAGCTTTCTTGATCTTTCGGTGTTACTAGAAGAGATGGGATATGCTTGTTTGCCAGCGCCTTTCCTTGCTACAGTGGTTCTTGGTGGTTTGTCTATCATGGATATTGGCAGTGAGGAACAGAAAGAGCAATATCAGCCTAAGATAGCCAGTGGCAAGCTAATCTTGAGCTTAGCTTTGATTGAACCGGCGATGGAATATGGGCCTGGAGCAATTGCGGTTGAAGCTACTCGCGATGGAGATTCATATGTTATCAGTGGAACCAAATTATTCGTTCCATACGCCAACTGTTGCGATTGTTTGCTATGTGTGACTAGGACCAGCAAACAGAAAGAGGGAATTACCATATTCATAGTGGACACCAAAAGCTCCGGGATAAAGTGCACGGTTTTAAACACCATGGCTCATGATAAGCTTTGCGAAGTAGTTTTCGACCATGTACGAGTACCAAAGGAGTCCATTTTGGGGCAACTAGACCAGGGCTGGCCTGAAGTGCAAAAGATAGTGGAAAGAGGTGACGCAGCAAAATGTTGTGAGTTAGTTGGCAATTTCCAGTGGACTTTAGAAGATACTATTGCTTACGCTAAGGAGAGACAGCAATTCGGTCGTCCTATCGGCAGCTTTCAGGCCTTGCAGCACTATTGTGCTGACATATACACCTATGTGGAAGGAGCAAAGCTCAGCGCCTACCAAGCAGCCTGGATGCTAAGCGAAGGGCTTCCCTGTACCAAGGAAATTGCAGTAACCAAATTATGGATAAGTGAAGTTTCATCGCGTATTTTCAATCTGGCACACCAAATTCACGGAGCTATGGGAGTTACCATGGAACATGACCTGCACTTTTACACCACGCGAGCCAAATCTGTTGAGTTCAGTTACGGCGGGGATAATTACTACCGAGAAGCAACAGCTAAGGCGATGGGCTTAGCTTAGCAAGTTTTGCTCGTAACATAACTACCAGCGTATACTTATCTTAATGCCTACTCAACATAGAAGCTGTTTATCCAGTTTGGTCTTGAAGGCTGTTGTCCTTGTTCCAGCATATCCTTCCACTGCGCGTCGGTTAATCTATCGCTCATCGGTTGCTTAAATTCATAATAACTGAGGGTAGGTCCAGCACCAAGGATAATGCTGCCATCAGGAACTTTATAGGCAACCAGAACAAGGTCAATATAACCCACTCCCTCTTCAAGAACCTGCCCTGAATTAACATCGGTATGCACATCGGCGACAAGCGTGGTTTCCTTCCCCCTTGCTTCAACACCGGTCACTATAGAATCAAGCTGCTGACCAAAATTCCTGATGAATTCATAATCGTCTTCGCTCAGTTCCTTACCCTCTAATTCATCCCGGGAAATGGTAATCAGCCTATCTAAAATGTTTTCCAGGCTCTCCAGCCTTGATTTTTCCTCGTCACTCAAAGCACCAAGTTTGTCCAGCCCCTCTCTGGTCATCGCGGTAAGTGAAAGCATGCGATTATAGAATTCAGGAACTGGCTCCACATAGCCCACCACTGGCTTCGGTTGCGGTGGCATCGCTGTTGCTGCTGGAGTGTAGCTCTGCTTGGCATACAAAATGGTGTCATGCCGAAGTTCACTCCAGGATGCTAGAGCAGTTTGCAATTCCTTATCTTTCCATGCTTCGGTCTGCATGAAAGCAGGATAGCCTTGACCAAAATCTTCAAGCAACGGCTTCAAGGAATAAAGCCAGCTCCAATAAAGATTGCGATTCCAATCTTCTTCACTAAAGGCGGCAAATTCCTCTTTGAGCTCGTTTAGTTGCTTGTCATAGCTAGTATTTTCTCCCTGATATTCGGTATCACCTTCAGCATCCAATATCCCATAGGCACGCTCTGAGCCAAGAACTGCCATGGCATCCAATCCTCTGGGGAAACACCTGCTGGGACCAATGGCAGTCATCCCCATGGTAAACGGCTCATCATCACCAACATACATACCTACAGCAGGAAAGACTAAATTCTGGAACATATAGGAGTCAGGGACAAATCTCTGCCCCATAAATCTCATCCCCTTGGTATTACTCAAACATTCATAAAGTTTCTCCTTGGTTACTGGGGGATAAATAACACAAACGCCGGAGCCACCATAAATCTGGGGATTCCTCATCTGAGCCAGCTCAGCCTTTAGATTGAGCAAAGTTTCATCGTCAGCAAGCTGGGTAGAGTTAAACTCAGTGCCAAGGACTTTCTCCATGGCGCCCAGATATTCATAGGGAGTAAGGTCATCAGCGATACCCACAAAAAATGAGGTAACCGAGTAAATTCGGTTCCAAGTATCCCAGCAAGTGCTGTTATTGACTTTCACCTCAGGCAATTCGGCTGAGATAAGCGAAGCTTGAATTGTAGCTATTCGGGCATCCTTTTCGCCTACCAAGGCATCATCACCCCCTTTAAGCAGGAAAGCCATCCTGCCATACCACATCATCGCCTTAAAATATCTTTTAAGCGCCTCGCTTCGGGTATAATGCCCCCGGGGAACATACTGAGAATAGTCCTCACAATAGCAGCAAGGACTAAGACACTGGCAATCATTCTGGGAATTAAATATGGCGCTTGGCTTAAAGCCCTGGTGAACCTCGATCCTTTCAATTTCCTCATTGACCTCATCAACCACATAGGAAGGGACGGTAAACTCAACTTTCTTCAACGGTTTGAATTCCTTGGGTTCCTCCCAGGGATGCTCTTTATTCCATTGCTCGATTTCCTGCCTTATCGCTTCTTCATCGTAGTCTTCAGTTGGCGTTTGTAACAGACTCAGGGCAACAGCAAAGTAGGCAACGTTTCTTCTCGCAGCCTCTTTCAAATCAGCATCGCTGAAGGATTGATAATCCTGTATCGACCTATCCATCATCGCCATGCTCATATCAATAGCCTCGTCAAAGAACTCTTCTTCCTCCAATCGCTTCAATATTTCATTGAACTGGATATGGTATAGATGAAGCAAAGTATCCGAAGTAACAAAAATGGGTATTCCTTCCTCCTTCAGCATCTTGTAAGGCTGGACGACGTCATCTCCATGCCAGGGAATAACCACAAAGCCATTCTGCTGCAAAAGCTGCCTCTGACTTTCAGTTAACTGAAAAATGCCATCCACGTCTCCAAAGTTGGTTACTTCCTTTAAATTAAGCGGTAAGGAGTAGGAAGGAGCATCAGGAGATAAAGCGAGCAGCTCGGGCGCATAGCAATCCGCCATAACAAATTTAGGATTTAATACCTCGCCTCCAGCCACTGAAGGTATTGTAAACTGTGAGGGTGTAACCCCGGGCGCACAGCTACTAGCAATAATAATCCCGACAAGCAATAAGCTGCTGAATATCCTGACTATTTTACCTTTCATACCCATCCCCCTTTCTGTACCAGCATAATATCGTCCAGCTAACGCAAATACTCCAATGCAAGTGTCTCACTCGCCTCCTCTTCATTTTAGGTGAAATGGACAAACAGGGCAAAAAATTCAGACCTTGTAACCCAAAATTTCCTCTAATTTTTTAGCCTGTTCCACCCGATAATGACCAACTCCGGTGCGGCGGACTTCCACCACAGTAGCACCAACGGCTAACTTCTTCCCAATATCATGAACCAAACTTCTAACATAAAACCCGGAAGAAACAGCGCAGTCAAATATGAAATACGGAAATTGGAACTCCTCAAGCTTCAGGGAATAAATGCTAACCTTCTTAGGCGGCACTTGCACGCTAATGCCTTTCCTAGCCAGTTCATAAGCTTTATGGCCAGCTAACTTCTTAGCAGAAAAGGGAGGGGGGACTTGCCAGATCGCAGCACCAAATCCCTTCAGCACCTCCTCTAACTCCTCCCTTGTTATCGTGGCATCGCTTTCCTGCAGAACTTTCCCGTCGTAATCAAAAGTGTCAGTTTCCACACCCAACCTGGCTTTTACCTCATAACTCTTATCCAGCATTAAGAATGAGGAAGCTTCTTTGGTACGCCTGCCCGTAAGAACAATCAAGAGCCCTGTAGCTATGGGGTCCAGTGTACCTGTATGGCCAGTCTTTACTTTTAACTTCTTCCTTATTAGCTCCACCACGCGCGACGAAGTAAGCCCTTTAGGCTTATCTACAAGCAAAATATCATCCATTCCAGTTAGTATTTTAGTATAACCAAAAACGATTGACGTAGCTATAAAATTACCAGCACTATGCCTGCGATTAGCAATATCACGCCCAAGACTAATAAACCAAGCAGCAGTTTCTTGTTCACATTAAATTCCCACTAAGTATAATACAAGTAACACAATTTAATAACATCCCCTACTTGTTTATATGATCTAAGAATATTTGGGGTAGTTATTCCACTTCCCCCAAAGCATTATATGGCAAAAACTGTGCTATTCTGCTGGCACTTCTTCAGGAAGCGTGGGTAGAGGAGGTAGAGGTAGAGGTAGAGGTCTGGCAACTCCGGGGAAAGGTTTCACCCTCACTAACGCCGTCACCTTTTGCTCAACAAGGTCAACCTTAACCATCCATCTTTGAGATCTCGCTTCAGGTTCCAGAGGTGGTGCCAATAAGTCTACTCCAGCAGCAGTCATAGTCAAGTTACCATCAGACGGCTGGAAGAAGGGGAGAGGCACCACTCTCCCTATCTGTGCACCACTCTCCAGAATCTCGGCAATCTCCTTAATTTGTTTATTCTCAAAGAACCTCAGGGTAATTACTTCCTGATACTTGATTGGTAATTTAGATATGTTTTCATGAAGGAGCAGGAAATCTTCGTGTCTCCTTAATTCCTCCTCAGTTTCAAGAACTTCACTCTCAATTGAGGGATTAGAGGGAGTAATTGAGTCAGGGATTTCTTCCAAAGAAAACATCTTGTGCTTGCCTCTCCTGAAGTAGTCGGTAATTTGGTTGGTAGCGATTCGATAGAGCCAGGAGGAAAAAGGAATATTGCGCCAGTAAAATTGCCCTAGATTCTTTAAAGCCTTGAGGAATACCTCCGAAGTTATATCCTGGGCAATCTCGAGGTTAGCTACCCTCCTTAAAATATAATTAAATATCTGGGAATAGTACTGGTCATAGAGCCTG